>Ga0209777_10000032_pt1 | contig 231776 bp, 264 predicted proteins | sample FrelakmetHBP12HB_FD_187147 | JGI IMG/M metagenome (GOLD analysis project Ga0209777, IMG submission 187147) | Freshwater lake sediment microbial communities from the University of Notre Dame, USA, for methane emissions studies -HBP12 HB (SPAdes)... | ecosystem: Environmental > Aquatic >...
TCACTCTAATTCATCCCGGGTAACTATCTTTTGAGCGTAAATAACAATACATATATTGTTTTTTTCACCAATTATTGTACTGCCGTGAGAGGAGGGTTGGATGAAGACTGAGGTCCTACGAGACATTAAAAAAACTGAAGAGGAGTACCAAAAAACAATCAGTGCGGCCCAGGAAGAGAAGAAGCACAGGCATTCTCAGGTTGAGCTGGAATCTGATAATCTGGTCACAAAAGCGCAGAGTAATGCTGAACAATACAAAAAGCTGAAACTGGAAGAAGCACGGCACCAGGGGGCACTTAAGCATGCAGAGATTATTAAAAATGGTAATCAACGGGCAGCGGCAATAAAGGAAAAAGGTTCAAAAAACCTCGAAAAAGCAGTGCAGCTGCTGGTTATGCGGTTCAAGGAGCAGCTGCATGTTAAAGCCTGAACAGATGAGCAGACTGCTCATCGTTGCTACCAGGGATCAGATGGGTCCGGTTGTTGCGGAGCTCTACTACCATAACCTATTCCATATTGAAGATTATGTTGAAGCAAAAGCAGAAGGCTACGAGGGTTTTAAAATCGGCACACCTCTTGCCGGGGCAAGTGAAGTGTCCAATGCTCTTGTCAAGATTCGGGCAATCCAGAATGCCATCGCAGTTCATGCAGATGATCTGGAACCTGTGACTAAGTGTCCCCGGACAGAGCTCAAATTAAAGATTGAGCGTGAACTTCCGATACTTGAAAAGGAGGTTGAGGAGCTTACCATCAGACGCTCAAAACTTGATACCCGGGTGAAAGAGCTCGAACAGAAAATTGCCGAAATAAAGCCATTTGTAAATATCCCGGTCGATCTTGATCTATACCGCGGATATTCCGGATTTTCGGTATTCGCCGGCTATGTTGCACGTGAAGTGACGCTTACCGTACCCTATGAAATGTATTTTTCCAAGGGGAAGGAAAAAAATTTCGTTGTAGTTGTCGCACCTGCCAACCAGCGCAGCGAAGTTGAAAGGGCTTTGCAGGAATCTGCATACCAGGCTGTCCCGATCCCGGAAGAATCGGGGATGCCCCAGCCACGTATTGATTATTATTCCGGCCAGATTTCCTCGATCACCGGGGAAATCGCCGAAATCAACAGGGATCTGATAGTTGTCAGGGAAAAACACGCCGGATTCCTGGTTGCATGTGAAGAGTTTTTGATGACGGAAGTCGAGCAGACCGAGGCCCCGCTCCGGTTTGCTACCACAAAAGAGACCTTCGTCGCAGAGGGATGGGTGCCCACACATCAGTTTGATACTGTCAGTAATGCGCTTGTCAACGCGACCGGTGGGAAGATCTTTGTCACCGTACTTCCTACAGACCTTGAGCACGATATCGTGCCGGTTGAGTATGACAACCCGTCGTTCGCGAGACCGGCGCAGATGCTCATGGATGTTTATTCCCGCCCGAAGTACACAGAACTTGACCCTACACTCGTACTCTCCATTGTATTTCCGATCTTTTTTGGGCTGATTCTTGGTGATGTGGGTTACGGGCTGATGCTCCTTGTAATGTGTTTCGGACTGCGGGCATTTTTAAAAGGGGAAGAGACCGCACAATTGCTTGCGGTTCTCCGGAATGCGAGTATCTCAAGCATTATCTTTGGTCTGCTCTACAGCGAATTTCTTGGTTTTGCCCTCCCATGGAAGCCCATCATGTTCAGCCGGCATCTGAAGATCGGTGGCGGCGAGGCAGGCGGGCATGGACCGGCGATCCCCGAATTGATGATGATGGCAATATGGATTGGTATCCTGCATATTACCCTCGGGCGAATATTCGGGATGATCAACCACTCACGCCAGGATCATGGTGATCACCGTATAAAAGCGGTGATGGCAAACTTCGGCTGGCTCGCTGTGATGTGGGGGATTCTCATTGTGATATGGACGATCGCCGCAATGCCGCTTATGCCGGACTTAACTACATTACCAAAGGTTGCGATGGGCATAAATATTGCAGCAATTGTCGGTGGAGTAATGCTTGTTGTCGGGGTGCTCCTCATTGCGCGGGACTCCGCGCTTGAGATTGTCGAACTGCCGACGATTATCAGTCACGTGCTCTCATATGCACGTATCGTAGCTGTTGGACTTTCTTCAGTAGCAATCGCCATGGTAGTGAATTTCATTGCGATTGGTATGCTCATCACTCCCCAGCTTGAGAACATCACGATAATCGGGGTGCTCTTTATAATCATGGGTGTTGCTGTTTTCCTGATTGGGCACGCGCTAAACATGGCGCTTGGTATTCTCGGGGGCGGCCTGCACTCAATCAGGTTGCATTATGTTGAATTCTTCACCAAATTCTACAAAGGTGGAGGCAAGAAATACAATCCGTTTGGAATGAAGAGAAGATTTACGGAGGATTAAAAATGGTAGATGTAAACATGACGTTGGAAATGGTACAGGCATCGCAGGCAGGAATGAAGGCACTCGGCGCAGGCTTAGCCGTTGGATTAACCGGCATCGGGGCAGGCGTAGCTGAGATGGCGATTGGTTCTGCAGCAGTCGGTGCAACGGCAGAAAATAAGGATGTTTTCGGGCTTGTCCTGCTCCTTACGGTCATTCCGGAAACTATTGTTATTTTCGGACTGGTCGTCGGTCTCCTCCTGTTGTTCTAAATCGAGGCAGACAATGGGACTGGAAGCCGTTGTTGAAGATATCAGGGAAAAAGGCAAAAAAGAAGCAGAGAAAATACGTGCAGAGTCAAAGCAGGAAACAGACAAGATCCTTGCATCAGCTGGCAAACGTGTCGGAGAGATCAAGCTCGCAGCAGAGGCAGAATCGGCAAAGCAGACCGCCCATATCATTGATCAGGAAGTGTCTGCTGCAAACCTGCTCGTGAAACGAGAGCTCCTGAATACGCAGAAGGCACTCCTCGATAAGGTCTACGAAACCACCCTGCTGGAAATTGCCCGTCTCCCTGAAAGATTCCATCGTGAAGCCATCAAGAAACTCCTTACCGAGGCAAAAAAGGAGATCCCAAAGGGCAAAATTTCCTGCAACAGCCGCGATCTGCCGGTAGTTCAGGATGTTATCTCCGGGGATCCGGAATTTGCCAAGTTCAAAATCGGGAATCCTGTCGATATTGATGGCGGGATCCTTGTGGAAGGTGAAGGTGGGGAATTACAGATTGATTACAGCTACCGCACGTTCCTTGCCAAGGTGTGGGAATCCGGGTTGAAAGATGCATCTGATATCCTGTTTGGATGAGGGGGAAAACACATGGCTGGCATGAGGTTTGTCTCAGCACCCTACATCTATGTATGTACCAGGATGCGGGTGAGAAAAGCAAAACTCCTTCCCCGTGAGGAATATATGCGGATGCTTAATATGAGCCTCCCTGAGATCACCCGCATCATCGGAGAAACTGAATACCGGCAGGAAATCGACGAGCTCAGTCCGGTTTTCAGCGGGATCGATCTTATTGAAACAGCATTAAGCTGGAATCTTGCCAAGGAATACCAGAAGATCCAGGAGATTATGCCAGGGGCCTTAAAACAGTTCACCCGCTCATATCTCCGGCGCTGGGATATCCAGAATGCACTCATCATTATCCGGGGAAAGAAACATGGCGAGAAGACCGGGAAGATCAAGGAGATCCTGGTTCCTGCCGGAAGTCTTGACCGGGTTATGCTTGATCGCCTTTTAGCAGAAGACAGCATTGATAAAATTGTCGAAGCTCTCAAAGGGTTCCGGATGTACCCGTCGGTCTTCTCCCGTGAATATCCCCTCGCAAAAGAGAGCGGATCCTTCTCCCGGCTGGAAAATGAGCTGTACAAACAATTCTATGCAGAGATTATTGAGGAGGCGGAGAGCGGGATCAGAGGGGGAGACCTTTTCCGTGACTTTATCCGGTTTGATATCGATATAAAGAACGTAAAAACTCTTTTCAGGCTACGTACTGACAGATCCGAGTCGGATACACGGGATTTTTACATCAAAGGGGGCACTCTTTCGGCCGAGGATTTCTCGAACCTGACCTCAATCCAGGACCAGAATGAATTCATTGACATACTTAAAACCAAAATCCGCCAGAAGTCCCTGTTCCCCCTCCTCGACGAGCTGAAAAGCGATAAAACGATTCGCGATGTTGAGACAAGGCTGACCCGGGCACAACTCGAACGTATGGATCGGTTGTCAAAGCGCAATCCCTTCTCGATTTACCCGGTTCTTGCTTACCTGGAGAAGAAAAAGTACGAAGTCTTTAACCTTCGGGCGCTTGCCAGAGGGAAGGAATCGAAGCTCCCTTCGGAGAAGATAGCAGAATATCTGGTGGTATAAATGGAGATTGCAGTCATCGGGAACAGCGAGTTCATCCTTGGGTTTCGTCTGGCAGGCATTCGCAAAACGTATGCAGCCGATAATGACGAAAAACGCAATGAATATATCACCAGCGTATTGCAGGATGGGGAAGTTGGCATTCTCGTCCTCAACAGCAGCGACATGGAGAAAATTCCCCGCAGGCTTCGGGCCACTCTGGATAATTCCGTAAAGCCGACCGTCATCGCTATTGGTGGCGAGGAAGGGGGTTTGTCCATGAGAGAGAGAATAAAAAGATCGGTGGGTGTTGATCTGTGGAAGTAAAAGATAAGAAAACAAAGGAACACAAACAAGGGGTTCTCAAAAGAATCGCCGGCCCTGTCGTTACGGCAGTCAATCTTGACGCCCACATGTACGACGTGGTAAAGGTCGGTAAAGAAGCATTGATGGGAGAAGTCATAAAGATCCAGGGCAACAACGTCATTATCCAGGTGTATGAGGATACCTCGGGTATCAAGCCCGGAGAACCGGTAGAAAATACCGGACTTTCGCTGGCAGTCGAGCTTGGTCCCGGCCTCCTGACAAGTATCTATGACGGAATCCAGCGTCCGCTCGCCGTCCTCGTGGATAAGATGGGCAACTTCATCGAACGTGGTGTTTCTGCGCCCGGTCTCTCCCATGAGAAAAAGTGGACCTTCAAACCGGTCGTGAAAGCCGGAGATAAAATTGAACCAGGCGCAATACTGGGGACCGTCCAGGAAACCAACATTGTTCATAAAGTCATGCTGCCCCCGAATGCAAAGCCGGGTAGTGTCAAGTCAATCAAAAGCGGCGATTTCACCGTTGACGAGATCATCTGCGTCCTCGATGATGGCCGGGAGTACCCGATGATACAGCGCTGGCCGGTGCGTGTCCCGCGTCCGGTCAAGGAGAAGATGAACCCCACCATCCCGTTAATCACCGGACAGAGGATCCTGGACGGCCTTTTCCCAATCGCAAAGGGAGGCACTGCCGCAATCCCCGGACCCTTCGGGAGCGGAAAGACGGTTACCCAGCAACAGCTGGCGAAATGGAGTGACGCGGAGATTGTGGTCTACATCGGGTGCGGTGAACGCGGCAATGAAATGACGGAAGTGCTGACAGAGTTCCCACATCTCGAAGATCCCAAGACGGGAAAGCCTCTCATGGAGAGGACGGTGTTGATTGCCAACACGTCGAATATGCCCGTCGCTGCCCGTGAAGCTTCGGTATATACCGGTATCACCATCGCCGAGTATTTCCGTGATATGGGCTACGATGTCTCCCTGATGGCAGATTCCACGTCACGCTGGGCAGAAGCGATGCGGGAGATCTCCTCCCGTCTCGAAGAGATGCCGGGTGAAGAAGGATATCCCGCGTACCTCGCAGCCCGCCTTTCTGAATTCTATGAACGCGCCGGTTTGGTAAAAACCCTGAACGGTGCCCGTGGATCTGTTTCGGTTATCGGCGCAGTTTCTCCCCCGGGCGGGGACTTTTCCGAGCCGGTCACGCAAAACACCCTGCGTATCGTAAAAGTATTCTGGGCGCTTGATGCAAAACTCTCGCAACGCCGTCATTTCCCGGCAATCAACTGGCTGAACTCATACTCCCTGTATCTGGAAAGCCTCCAGGATTATTATGATCGCGAGGTCTCTCCGGAATGGAACAAGATACGGTCATGGGCGATGGAAGTACTCCAGAAAGAGTCTGAGCTCCAAGAGATTGTTCAGCTGGTCGGTTCTGATGCTTTACCCGAATCTGAGCAGGTAACCATTGAGGTTGCCCGCATGATCCGTGAAATTTTCCTGCAGCAAAACGCGTATGATAAAGTTGACACATTCTGCGATATGAAGAAGCAGTACGACATGATGAAAGCCATCAAGTTGTTCGCCGATCTTGCCTACGCGGCACAGATTTCTGGTGTGAGTCCCACCCAGATCAATACGATCAAATCGAAGAACGAGCTGAATCAGATCAAGTTCATCAAGGACTATAAGCCCGAGCTCGCAAAGATTGAGAAAGAAATGGACGCTGAATTCAATGTACTGAGGTCGGCAGCATGAAGGAATACAGGACGATCACCAAAATCGCCGGTCCGCTTGTCTTTCTCGAAAAGACCGAGCCGATTGGTTATGGAGAACTCGTGAACCTTGTCCTTGCCGACGGTACTATGAAGCGGGGTCAGGTGCTCGATACCAGCGACGAGCTGGTCGTTGTCCAGATCTTCGAGACAACTGCCGGTATCGGTAAAGATACCGGTGTCCGGTTCACCGGTGAAGCGATCAAGATGCCCGTGGGACGCGAGATGCTGGGGAGGATCCTCTCCGGAGGCGGTAAACCGATTGACGGGGGCCCCGAGATTGTCCCGGAGAAACGTCTCGATATTACGGGTGCTGCAATCAACCCGTACGCCCGTGCGAACCCGTCCGATTTTATCCAGACCGGTGTCTCAACCATCGACGGCACGAATACGCTTGTGCGTGGTCAGAAACTCCCGATCTTCTCGGGTGCAGGCCTGCCGCATAACAAGCTGGCGCTCCAGATTGCACGGCAGGCAAAGGTGCCTGGTTCAACAGAAGGATTTGCAGTCGTATTTGCTGCGATGGGTATCACCAAGGAAGAAGCAAATTATTTCATGCAGGACTTCGAACGGACCGGCGCCCTTGAGCGTGCAGTGGTCTTCCTGAACCTTGCGGATGACCCGGCCGTCGAACGTATTATCACGCCGAGACTTGCCCTCACGACCGCAGAATATCTCGCGTTCGATCTTGGCATGCACGTGCTTGTCATCCTCACCGACATGACCAACTATTGTGAAGCGCTGCGCCAGATCGGTGCCGCCCGGGAAGAGGTACCCGGACGTCGTGGCTACCCGGGGTACATGTATACGGATCTTGCATGTCTTTACGAGCGGGCCGGTATCATCAAGGGAACCAAAGGCTCGGTCACCCAGATCCCCATCCTGACCATGCCCGGTGACGATATCACCCACCCGATCCCTGACCTGACGGGTTATATTACGGAAGGACAGATCGTGGTCAACCGTGATCTGCACCGGAAGGGTATCTACCCGCCCGTCAACGTGCTGCCCTCGCTTTCGCGATTGATGAACCTCGGTATCGGTAAAGGTCACACCCGTGAGGATCACAAGAAAGTCTCCGACCAGATGTATGCAGGTTATGCCGAAGGCAATGATCTTCGCGGGCTGGTAGCAATCGTCGGTAAGGATGCCCTCTCTGAACGTGACCGGATGCTTCTCGAATTTGCAGATATATTCGAGAACCGTTTCGTTCGCCAGGGGTATGACGAAGACCGGACGATTAAGGATACTTTGGACCTTGGATGGGACCTATTATCAACACTGCCGGTCGAACAACTGGTCCGTATCGACCGCGAGCTGATCCAGAAGTATCACCCGAAGTTCCGTGATGCAAAGAAGGAGTAAGTTTCCATGGCGCTGCGTGATATCAAACCGACCCGGTCGGAACTGATCAATCTCAAACGGAAGATCCAGCTCTCCGAACGTGGCTATAAAATCCTCAAGATGAAGCGCGATGGACTCATCCTTGAATTTTTCAAGGTGCTTGCCACTGCCAAGGACAGCAGGGGCGAATTACTGGATAAGTATGATGCCGCAGTCAGGACGATGGCTCTCGCCAATACGGTAGAAGGTGCCATCGGGGTAAAATCAGCGGCATTTTCGGTAAAAGAGGTCCCGGAAATTACCCTGAAGAGCAAAAATATCATGGGGGTCATTGTCCCCCAGATCGAGTCATCCAAGGTGAAAAAGACTCTCGTCGATCGTGGTTACGGTGTCTTGGGAACCTCAACCGTCATTGACGAGACTGCTTCGGCATTTGAAGAACTGGTGGAATCGATCATAGAGAGCGCCGAGATCGAGACCACGATGAAACGTCTGCTCGATGAGATCGAGAAGACAAAGAGGAGGGTTAATGCTCTCGAGTTCAAGGTAATCCCTGAACTCACCGCAGCCCGGGACTTCATCAAGATGCGCCTTGATGAAATGGAACGCGAAGAGCTCTTCCGGATGAAGAGGATCAAAGCACGGAGTACATCATAACCTAAACAAGGTGGTCTAGATGCCGATTGGAACCATCAGAGAATTGGGATGTAATGGAAAGACCGTTCTTCTCCGTCTCGATCTCAACTCTCCTATCGACCCCACCACCAACCTTATTCTCGACGACAAGCGATTCCGGGAGCACCTCCCGACAATTCACGCTCTCTCCGACAGCCGCACGGTGATCGTCACCCACCAGAGCAGGCCCGGGAAAAAAGATTTTACGACACTGGAAGCACACGCCGAGAAACTTGAGCTGCTGTTAGGAAAGCCCGTCCAGTACGTGAATAGTATCTTCGGGAAGCATGCCCGGGAGGCGGTCCATTCGATGAAGGTTGGCGATATCGTAATGCTGGAAAATGTCAGGTTCAATGCAGAAGAGAACCTGACCCTGAAACCTGAAGAGGCAAAAAAGACCCATCTGGTGAAGAAGCTCTCCTCAATGGCAGATTTTTTTGTCAACGACGCATTTGGTACCGCCCACCGCTCCCAACCAACCATCGTGGGTCTCCCGCTGGTCATGCGATCGGCAGGTGGCCTCCTGATGGAAAAAGAAGTGTCGACACTCTCCCGGGTATTTTCCGGCGCCCCGCGCCCGGTGGTTATGGTTCTGGGCGGCACAAAAGTGGACGATTCTATTGATGTTGCTCGGCATGTGCTTGCAAACGGCATCGCGGACCAAGTCATCGTTATCGGGGTTGTGGCGAATGTCTTTCTGATCGCTGCCGGCTACAACATCGGAAAGCCCTCGACCCAGTTGATCGCCCAGCTCAAGTATCAGCCGGAGATCGAGAAGGCAAAGGAAATCCTATCCCTGTACCGGGACCGGGTCGTCATGCCGGATTCAGTTGCCGTACGGCAGGATAACCACCGGGTCGAATATCCGGTTGACAAAATCCCCGAGGATACCCCGGTGCTCGACCTCGGTATGGATGCCCTTGTATCCATGGTACAAACCCTGAAAAAATCGGGAACCGTCGTCTTCAACGGGCCAGCGGGTGTATTTGAGGATGCGGACTTCGCTACCGGAACCTATGAGTTACTCAAGGCAGCATCGAAGGTCGAATTCTCCGTTGTAGGTGGCGGTCATACCGCTGCGGTCATCGAAAAAATGGGCATCGAACGCGATTTCACTCATATCTCGACAGGTGGCGGTGCGTGTATCGAGTTCCTGACCGGGAAAAAGCTCCCTGCAGTAGATGCACTTGAGCAATCAAAAAAGATATTCGGATAATATTTTTTACATTGATGGGGCTTTCCCGCAATATTGATATTTGGTTGAATATGCAGATCCAGATAATTGCTATCGGTAGGATCAAGGAAAAATTCCTGCAGGAAGGCATTGCCGAATATGTAAAACGCCTGCGCCCGTACGTGAACCTGCAGATCCTGGAGCTTGCTGAGGAGAAACGGCGTGTCTCAGATTCTGTATCCGCAGAGAAGGCTGCGATGAAAAAGGAAGGCGAGCGGATTCTCGCAGCGACCCCTGACGGTTCATATATAATATCCCTCGACGTCAAAGGGACTGTTTGGTCAAGCATCGAGCTGGCCGAATTCGTGCGGCAGCGGGAGCTGAGCGGAATGAACCAGATCGCGTTTGTTATTGGCGGGGATCTTGGCCTCTCCCCGGCAGTCCTGTCACGAAGCGATATGCGACTCTCGCTCTCGAAGATGACGTTCACCCACCCGATGGCCCGGCTCCTGCTCATGGAACAGATATACCGGGCGTGCAGGATCAACAAGGGTGAACCGTATCACAAGTGACCCGGGCCGATCGTTCTTAAAAAACCCTCCTGCGGAGCTCGTGATGTTAATATTAACGACACTTTTTCCTCCCGGATAGAGGAAGGATTTATTCCGGTAAAGGAAAGTGACTCTGTAATCCACAGGCTTTTATCGTTATCGGCACGTCGGTATAGCCCACAGGCCCTGTATATTCGTTATCCTCAATTGGCTCTACGGCGAATCAAAACAGATTTTGTAAATTGCCGAAATCTATATTCGTAATTCGGGCACTCATTGGAACTGATCCGGGTGCTCTGGGTGACCATGTTCACCTTCGGCTGACTGATAAGGCGATATATTATGGATAAAGAACTGAAGAAAGCAACATTTGCAGGAGGATGCTTCTGGTGCATGCAGCCACCGTTCAGGAACCTTGAAGGCGTGACTGATGTGGTCTCGGGATATGCAGGTGGCACTAAACCGAACCCCAGCTATGAAGAAGTCTCGTCCGGTACCACTGGACATCTTGAAGCGGTCCAGGTGGCGTATGACCCTGATAAGATCTCCTTTGACCAGCTCCTTGATGTCTTCTGGCGTCAGATCGACCCGACCGATGCGGAAGGCCAGTTCGCGGACAAGGGTTCCCAGTACCACACCGCCATTTTCTACTATGACGACGAACAGAAAAGGCTCGCGGAATCCTCTAAGATGAATCTTGACCGCTCCGGGAAGTTCAAAAAACCTGTTGCGACGGAGATACGGCCATACACGAATTTCTATCCGGCGGAAGAATACCACCAGGATTATGATAAGAAGAAACCCGGCCAGTACCATACCTACAAGACCCTCTCCGGGCGTGAATCTTTCATCAGGATGGTGTGGAGCACAGGGAAAAAAGAGGTGAAAGTCTATTCAACGCCGGGATGTAATAATTGCCGCATGACTAAGGAGTTTCTCAAATCCAAAAGCATAGACTTTGAGGATCTTAACATTGCTGAAAATGAAGATGCGAGAAACCTGCTGATCGAGAAGAGCGGTTATATCGGTGCTCCGGTCATCCAGATCGGTGATCAATTTGTTTTCGGCTTCGACCGGAAGAAAATTGAAAGCCTGCTCGGGTAAACTGAGGAGTGCGTTCTCCCGATCCAGATCCTTAAATTCATGTGCATAAACAGGGATTCCCCCTCATCCCCATACTCCAAGTCACAAAAGATAGAGTTTTGCCATTCAATAGGTGCTATTAGCGGTCATTTTCAGCTCCAATATAGTCCCCGACTATCGAATGGGCAGAGACTCAGGGGAATCCCGAAACATTAGTGTACGTTTTTCGCGAATTAGTGCCAAAAAGCCTTCCGGAACCGGAAAATAGAGTCAGAATTGGGGAGATCCAAGGGTATTTCCTGATGTTGTCCTTCCCGCTATATGGCGTTCGTTAGTGTCCAGAAATCTCCTGGTTCACACTTTCCTCAGCACCGCTGCACGATTCACGAAGAATAACCGGCTCTCAATCACCCGAAGTCCCGCTCCCTCTGCGAGAGCAAGATTATCCCAGAATTCATTGCGTGAGACAATGAACGGGGGCTCCGAGTAAAAGAGCCACCCGCCGGGCACGAGCAGTAAGGCAATCTCCCGGAACAGCTTCTTCGGATCCGGTACTTCGTGGACGACGAAGATCGCAAAGGCAACATCGATCTTCCTGTCCCATTCCGGGGAGAGACCAATGGAGTCCTGGGTACACTTGTGCGTTCTGATACGGGGCATCAGACCTTCCGGTTCCAGTTTCTCCCGCAGGAGCCGGAGCATATCTTCCTGTAAATCCACGGTAATTACCTTGCCGGTGTCTCCGGCTTTCTTCGCGAACTCGCGGGTGAAAAATCCCGGTCCACACCCAAAATCGAGAACACGATTACCGGGTTTTATATATCGCTCTGCGAGGCGATCGGGGCGATAGATAAACCTCCGCAGGCTGGAGTCGAGGTGCCCTGCACGGGATGCGGAGAATACCTCGTGATGAGGGCGCTTAGGTTCCCCGGCGCTGGCGGAGGATTCTCCGGGGTTTTTGCTGATGGCCATGGAAGAAAGGTTAGAATACAACGGGATAACAGTTCTGTTGGGTAAAAAAGAATTACGTTCTTTCCTGATCGGGCCCGGGTTCTTTTACATCCCCTTCTCCTTCTTCCTGCAGTTTCCTCATCGAAGGGAACAGAATCACCTCTTTTATGGACACATTATTGGTTAGCAGCATCACGAGCCGGTCGATGCCGATGCCTACCCCGCCGGTAGGTGGCATGCCATACCCGAGAGCATTGATAAAATCGTAGTCAATCATCTGGGCTTCGACATCCCCGAGACGCCGCTTTTCATCTTGGTCCTCGAACCGTGCTTTCTGGTCGACCGGGTCGTTCAGCTCCGAGAAGCCGTTGCCCACTTCCATGCCGTGAATGAACAGTTCGAACCTCTCGGTGAACCCCTCTTTGGTCCGGTGCCGCTTGGCAAGCGGGGAGTTCTCCACCGGGTAGTCATGGACGAATGTCGGCTGGATGAGCCTTTCTTCAACGAGCCCTTCGAAGAACTGGACAAGGAACTCACGATGGGTCTGGGATTTCTCCCAGCCTTCGAGCTTGTTCTGTCGTGCGAGATCACGGAGTTGTCCGACCGTTTGGGCAAAGATGTCGATGCCGGCATATTCCTTTACTGCATCTGTCATAGAGAGTTTCTTCCAGGGCCTTTGGAAATTCAGGCTGGTATTCTCGAACGGGATCTCAAATTTCCCATGGATTTCCAAGACGATGGAGGAAACGATAGATTCGGTCAGGTCCATCATATCCTCGAAATCACGGTACGCCCAGTAAATTTCCACCATGGAAAATTCAGGATTGTGATCAGTGTCGACCGCTTCGTTGCGGAAATTTCGCGCAATCTCAAAGACTTTCTCAAATCCCCCGACAATCAGTCGTTTCAGGTACAACTCGGGCGCAATCCGGAGGAAGAGTTTCTGATCGAGAAAGTTGTGGTAGGATGTAAACGGGCGTGCATTTGCCCCGCCGTATACCGGCTGGAGGATCGGAGTTTCGAATTCCATAAACCCATGATCATCAAGATACCTGCGGATCAGGGAGACGATCCGGCTCCGGATCCGGAACGTCTGGCGGCTGTCCTCGTTGACGATAAGGTCAACATATCTCTGGCGATACCGCTTCTCGATATCCGTAAGCCCGTGAAATTTCTCCGGGAGCGAACAGACCGCCTTGCAGAGGAGGGTAAATGTATCAACCCAGATCGTGATCTCGCCGAGTTTTGTGCGGAAAATATGGCCGGTTACCCCGATGATGTCCCCCCGCTCGATGAACTGGTTGAACAACTCGAACTGCTCATCCCCGATATCGTTCTTCCGGATATAGAGCTGGATCTTCCCGGTCTCGTCACCGAGGTCGGCAAACAGGGTCTTCCCATGGTTGCGTACGATGTATATTCTTCCGGCGGTCGAGACCGGTTCAGCACTCTTGTCATGGGTGATATCTGCATACCGGGTCTTAATCTCGAGCACCGTATGCTGCCGGTCGAATGATGACGGGAAGATGGTGATTCCTTTATCCTTCAGTGCACGTACTTTATCGAGCCGTGTCTGGTCGAATGCGAGATTATCTTGAGGAGAGGTCATCGGCAGGCACCCGGTTTTATCAGCATGGGATGTATCTTGTATATTCGATTCAGACCATAATAATACCTTCAGCAGAAACGACGTCACGATAACGGATTTCCAGGAATTAAAAAAGAAAGAAAAGATGAAGCAGATTTCATTGACTACGTTTTTTCAACAGTTCCGAGGTGTATTTTGCAAGACCATAGACCCCGTCCGTTGATGGATGGACTTCAATAAACTCCTCAAAATCATGAACCGAAAAATTCCGTTGCATGAGAAACGCCATATAGCCTGCGATGAGCCCTCCCCCGGGCCCGGCACTGCACATCCCCCGGATCTCTCCCGAATCAGGATCCGCCATGATCTTTGCCAGTCCCGTATCTCCTGAAGGAACGGACCAGAATGTCCCCGGGCCGGCGGGGCCGGGGATGGCGAGTTTTGCCGTGCCCCCAATATCGGTTTTGCAGAAAGCGAGCTCGTTGGTAAGATTGAGAGACTGGGGGATGTAACGGTAATTCATCCTCCGGTCTTTGCCCAAGATGTTATCAGCAGCGACAAGGCCCTGGTGGCGGGCAACCGGGGTGAGGTAGGGAGGTCCGGTAACATCGCCGGCTGCATACACGTTCTCAACACTCGTACGCATGCGATCATCAACAATGACCTCTCCTGCCGGGCCTTTGGCAACCCCATTCAGCATCTCAGACCGGGGAACGAGACCCGTGGCCAGCAATACCGCTTCGGCATGCAGGGGCACTTCACACCCGTTTATTCTGACGTTGACCGAGATAACCTCCGGGTCACCGCAGAATGAGCAGACAGGAGTATTTTCCCGTATTTCCACCCCCTTGAGTTCCTTAAGGGCAAGAGCGCGAAGATGGCCATCAAGATTTTTTAAAAAAGAACTCCTGCAGACCAGCGTTACCCTGCTGCCGAACTCCCTGAAGATATAGGCAAATTCAGCGGCCATTATTCCGCCGCCAATAATGGTGAGCGTATCCGGGAGGGTCTTCATATTCCATAATGAATGGGGCGTATAAATGCCAGGAAGGTGGATACCGTCTTCATCAGGAACATTTGGGCGCGATCCTGTAGCCAAAATCACGGTTTCGGCATCGATCTCCTCCTCATCTAAAAAAACCCGGTCCGTTTCCAGCCTGCCAATTCTCCCGTAGATTATGTTCACACCGGCATTTCTGGTTTCGTGATCGAGAATGGAAGCAATCTTTCCCTGGATCTCTTTCATCTCCTGCATGAGAGTTGGGAAATGTACCCGGGGAACGGAATCCATGATACCTATGTCCTGGAATGTACGTGCTGAATGGATCATGCGGGCGACATCATTCATCGCACAAACGGGCATACATCCGAAATGGAGGCACTGCCCCCCGATCCCTCCCTGCTCAATGAGCTGAACTTCTTTTCCTCCAGAAGCAAGTCGGATCGATGCAATCCTGCCTGCCGGGCCTCCGCCGAGAATAGTTATCATAGGGATTTTCCGAAAGTCACCATAAAAATCGTTTTTCTACTTAATACGGATCTTTTTATTCTACCGGATTTCTGATTTCATCTCAAAAAGGTATCTGTATCAGGTTCCCCGGGTTCAGAATATTTCAACTCCTTCATCCATCGGTTCTGACAGCAATTCACCGGTAAAGGCATTGATCTCCACGATCTTTTTGCCCCGGATCTGCCAGACCGGAAGATATACCTGCTGGGTATCGACCGTGATATTTTTCTTATCGGGTTTGAGGATCTTCTCTTCGTAGAAGATGGCATCCCCCTTCTCCTGCTTGATGCGTACTTTCTGGGTGAGACGGTCGATCAGCTCGCTGACAATCCGCTCAGTTGCCTCATCTTTACGGATATGGGGATCAGAGACCTCGGCCCCCACGGGGATTTCATTCTCCTCAACCAGTTTTTGATCAATCTCGATCTTTATCCCATTGATTGCGTTGATCGCACCCCAGCCTTCCGCATCGAAGGGAATCCGCCGGTCCTTGTAGATCTGTTCGCCATTGCTTGTGTAATGAAAGAGATAGTAAGGTATGAACCGGAGTTTTGCAGCACCCTGAACGCCCCCGATTCGCATGGCTGCCTGTTCGGTGATCTTCACCGGATAATGCGGGATAGTGATACCGGAATGTTCCTCGGTTCGGGTCTCCCCGGGTCCGGCAGGGACAGACGAGATTACTTTCTTCCCTTTCGAAGGAGTGAGATCCAATGCCAGTTCACGGTCAAGGATATCGGCGAGCACGGCTTCACCCGTATAGCGCACGAATTCATCAATGCCCCACTGGATGCAGTTCTCGGTTGTGATATCCTTGTCAACAGAAAAAAGGAGTTTCTTACAGGACATCTCATGATCATCGATCATAAGGCTGTAATTTGTTTTGTCGAACTGCCCGATAAGGTCGCTGTCATTTGAACAGAGTACCAGAAGGCAGGTTTCGTCGCGTACCGCAGACAAATCTAGGGGTTCGTCTACCTCCTCGACCTCAAAACGGGCTGCCTCAAGAATGAGTCGCATCGCATGCCTGGCTTTTTCCCGCATATCGTGTTCCATCATAAATAAATTGCCATGGTCTTATAGAACAATTTTTCTATTGCGATGTCAGAATTTACTATAATGACCGTTCCCCTCAAATTTGTCAACCACTGCATTGAAGATTATGCGATGCAGGTGACGTATGATCCGGTCTCAGATGAGGGCAGGGTCGTTTATAATCTGTCAGTCATAAAAAATGAAGATCTTGAATTTGCGGTATCCACCCTTAAGGACGCGTATAAGACCGGTATCACCGTAAGCGGACGTACTAAATTTTTCTCCTCAGGGGAGAAAGTTGACGGGTACGCAGTGCCGAAAGGATTCACCGGTATCAGCACCATCTGCAGCGTAACCTTTGATGGTCTCCTGATCCGTCGTGGAATTCCCATTACTCCCATCGGTGGAGGAGTCGTGGAGATAGAAAAACGAACCCCCCTGAGGTTTACCCATATTATCCTGTATGAACATACGACCATCGATCCTCTTCAGGTGCTCCTCTCCCAGAAAACGACATCGGTTACCAGCGTGATGCGAACGGGAAGCGGTGCAATTCTCGCAAATATCCGGGAGTTCCATATGGAAGCAGAACCTCAGGTCGGTTCAGTGCTGGATGAGCTTGCGAACAGCAGCCTCTCGGGAATTCTCGAAGTAGGTATTCCCAACCTTCCGCTCCTTGGCGTACCAGTGAGCCCCCAGTTCGTTGCGATTGTAGCCGTGGGTGGTACCAATCCCATGGCAGCAATAAAGGAAGGAGGTTGCTGGGTGCAGACTCAGGCAATGAAGGGCCTGATGGAGATATCAGAGATGGATGAGATCAGGGATTATTAAAAAGGAAGGTTCTCATTTACATGGGTTTTTTAGCCCGGTCGAAGATAAGGTTATAATAACGCGTAAAGAAACGGATGAATCCTTCGGACTCAGAGAACAGTCCAACTACATCCACCTCGCCCAAACCCATGAAAACCAGAACGCTTCTCCCGTCTACGATACAGATCCCGCCCGACATCATATCCTTTGCATTACCAATCTCCTGCGGAAACTCGGGATATTTTATGAAATAAATATTCATTTTTTTGGGTGAAGGGAATTCTCCAGCCCAGTGTGGGGTGATAATCTCGACGTTGACATGGTTTGCCATCGAGGTGAGCTTGTGTTTGATATCGGAGGTAAGTATTCTGGGGTGAGCGATAATACGGATCTCCTGCTCTGCACCGGAGATCAGGGTATTGAGTCTCTTTTTGATATTTTCAATACCATAAATATTCCAGATCAGTTCCTCATATCCGGACTCCGGGCTTGTCCGTTCCCGATACATCGATGATAAGGAATCCCGGGTATATTGTGCATCGTTTTCGATATGGTCCATCAACCGGGCGATGGCATCTTCCGGGGGAATAGCGGCAAACCGTTTTGGAGCGGACTGGGAGACAGAGACGAGGCCCTTATTCAAAATCTGATCGATCACGGTATATACCGATGCGCGGGGAACCCCGGAGATCTCGTGAATCTCGCTTGCTGTGGCACTTGCTACCGTCAGGAGTGCAATATACACCCGTGCTTCATAATTTGTCAGCCCAAGTGATTTGAGACATTCAATGACGCGGACCGGATTTTCTGACGGCAATTTCATTGAAACATCGCTTTATATCCTGCAATAATAAATGTTGTTATAACAATAACAACAAGTGATTGATAATGAAATATTTTGGAGCGCTCATCGTTTTTATCATTCTGTGGCTGTTGTGCTGCATGCCAGTAACAGGTGTGACGTCCTATCTCGGGGGAAGTCCACAGATATCGGCATCCATTGCAGGTACGAACGAGTTCACGCCAGGGCAGGACGCTGTTATACACATAACCGTGCAGAACAGCGGGGTGGAGAACCTGCAGTTTACATTGAAAGGGTCTATCGCGACAGATGACCTTCCGACAACGGCAAAAGGAGTTACGGTCGCACTTTCCTCAGGTGATGCCCCGGTTATTATCAGGGGCGATCCACAGGTGGCCGGGGATATCAAAAGCCAGGGTATTGCGACCGTCGCAATCACTACAAAGATCACTGCTGATGCGACCGAGGGTGAATACCCGTTGCCGCTTACTATCAGTTACTCTTATCTTGCATCGTCAGACCAGGCCGGGACTGACAATATCCAGTTTAACTACGAGTCAGTGACCGAGACCTCCCCGATCACGATAAAGATTAAACCCCAGATAACGATCGAAGTCCTCGAAGCAGTGCCGGAGAACCTGAACGTGGGTGGTGAGGGATACCTTGACCTGAAGATAAAAAATATCGGGTTTGAGGAAGGCAGGAAGGCCTCGGTAAAAATTATCCGTAATGGTGCAAGCCCGATAATCCCCTCCGATAACAGCGTTTTTATCGGGGATTTCCCCCGTAATGGAACGGTAACCTCCCGGTACAAAATTTCAGTCTCCGGCGATGCGGAAGAACAGACCTATCCGGTAGACGTTGTAGTCACGTATGAGAACCGTGACGGGGATATAGTTACGTCTGCAGCTGAAACCATCGGCGTACCTATTGGTGGAAAGATCACTTTCACCCCCGGGACTGTGCAGGTGGTGCAGGGATCGGCAGGGGTGATCCAGGTCACCTATACCAACAGTGGCACGTCAATCGCCTATAAAGCCCAGGCACGTCTTTCAGCAGTTGATCCGTTTGCGAGCACCGATGATACTGCATACCTTGGCGACCTGAAACCCGGTGAAACAGCTACTGCCCGTTACCAGATTAGTGTCGGCGATACTGCGGCGGCAAAGGAATACAACCTCGATACTGAGGTACGGTACCGTGATGCCCAGGACGTCAGCCAGGTTTCAGATACTTTTAATGTTCCGGTGAAAGTCCTGCAAAAACCTGCATCAAACGGATGGCTGCCGATTCTGGCAGCTGGCGGGATCCTCGTCCTGATCGGTTGTGGCGCCGGGTATTATTTACTTGCAGGGCGAAAGAAGAAGTGATGTTTGGATGGGAAGGGGAGCTTCCTCAGCCTTCGGTACGGACGATTGAGGAGATGCGATCGGTTCTCGCCTGCGTCTCGTGCGAGAGGAGCGGATCGCTCTACTACATGTACAGGGACCTGGCAAAGTCGGATGAGGACTGGTCCTGGCTCCGTCGCCAGAAGCTACGCTACGATCTTACGGTCATCCCACCCCGGGATCTATGTGGTGAATGGGTAAAGACCAAGGGGCATTACCACCCGAAGAACCCGGCGGGTATAGGGTATCCGGAGATCTATGAAGTAATTGAAGGTAACGCCCGGTATCTTCTCCAGTCACGGTTACTTGATGACGTGGTAATGATCTCTGCGAGTGCCGGGGATCTTGTGATAATCCCGCCGGAATATGGCCATATCTCCATCAACCCTTCAAGGGATATGACTCTGGTCATGGCAAATATTGTTTCAACGGCCTTCGAGAGCGAGTATGGCGAGTATGAAAAATACCACGGTGCGGCATATTATGTGATGAGTTCCGGAACGATGCAGAAGAATTCGCATTACCCCTCGCTGCTGCCTCCCCTCCGCTATATCGGAGCGACCTGTGCGTCGGGAATACATCACCTCTGCAAGGCTCCGCTCTATGACCTGATTGGGAACGAGACGGCACTTTCCTTCCTCAATGAGCCGGAAAAATTCCTTACGGTCTTTTCGGTCCTGCTAAAAGATTAGGGGCCGGAAGTCTCTTGTGCTCGCTTTTTTTCACAAACTCCAGAACTTTCTTCTCGTGGGGTGTATCGGCCTGCCAGTCCCGGAGTTCCAGCATCCTGAGTGAAGTATCGATATCTTCGTAGGAGAGACCGATCTCCTCTTCATCGCTCTGCCCTTCCCATAAACCGGCTGAGGGGGTCTTTTTCCGGATCGAGTCCGGAATTCCCAGCTCCCTTGCGATCACATATATCTCAGTTTTATAGAGATGCACGATTGGCTGGAGATCTGCTGCGTTATCACCAAACTTCGTGCAGTAACCGAGCATATATTCACTTCGGTTCGACGTACCGCAGACGATTTTCTGATCCCGGTTGGCGTTATAATAAAGGATCGCCATACGTGTTCGGGCCATAAGGTTACCGATGAGATATCGTGAATCCTTAAACGCCGGCATGGCCCTGAACGCATCAAGCATCGGTTCTATACTTACTACCTGGTGCTCCATACCCCACTTTTTACAGAGCATCGCCGCATCTTCGATGTCGGACGGTCTGGTTACCGCTGAAGGAAGAGAGAGCCCAAGCACCTTTTCACCACCTATCGCCCGGCAACAGAAGACCGCAGCGACTGCCGAGTCAACACCTCCGCTGAGGCCTATGACAATTCCCCTGCACCCGCTGGTCCAGTAAGCGTAGCGGATCATTTGTTCAACCTGACCCATCCTGCACCCGAGTTCAGTCTCCATTATGATCACTTCGGTTATAGTAAACGGATGAACTTCTTCAATTGTTCGTTATTCCCTACGGCAATTGCAACATCGCTGTTCGTAAGAGTCTCTTCCGGACCCGGGGCAACGATGGTACGGCCCGGGCCTTCGATCCCGATGATTCTTACCCCGGTTTTTTTGACGAACCAGGAAACAGTTGTCGGCTTTTGTGCCGTAACGACTTTTATGATCACCATTTCTCCATTGGGGAGATCAAGGAGTATGGTTACGTTGTCGGCAAGAACAGTCCTTGCGATTGTCTGTCCCCCGATCGTAGGGAGCAGGGCGACGTAATCTGCACCCGCCCGGTAAAGTTTGTCCACCGAGTTTGGCTCATTGGCTCGTGCAAGGATGCGGATAAGCGGGTTCAGGTTGCGAACCATAAGGGTAGTGAAGACATTGATATCATCGCTGTTCAGCGCGACGATACAGAACTGTGCCTGTTCGATATGCGCTCTTCTGAGTATCTCCTCATCCTCGGCATTACCAATCACCTGGTTGACACCATGCTGTTTCAAATCAACAACAACACAGGTGATCCCGCTTGAACGGAGTTCCTGATACGCAGCTGCACCCACATCACCGAACCCGGCGATGATTGCAAGGGCATCCTTTCTTCCGTCAGAGTCAAATTCATCGCGGACCGCTGCCCTGATAGCATCTGCTTTCCCGAAGAGGAAAAGGGAGGTGGTGATGTCGACTTTTTCTTCATCGACTGGCCATTGAATGAATTTACCCTTTTTCCAGAGAAAGAGAGCAACTATGCCATACTTTTCGTAAAGATGAAGGTCCTTCAGTGTTTTTCCCTCGGCATTACACCCGCGGACTACAGGAATATTGATCAACCGGAGTTCATGGATTGAGTGATTCCGGGAATTGGCATGCACCTGTTCAAGTCCCGGGACCTCCGGGGCTGTATTACCGCTCATCGTAAAGACCGCATGGCGTGCGAGGATCCACCCGGTCGTATCTTTTGGCGAGAGCACATGCTCAGCTCCCGCGTATCGCAGGTAACGGTCGAAGGATAGTTTGTCAACTATGGAGATGATCTTACCCTGAGCCAGATCACGAATCCCCAGTACGATATTTGCCGTCAGTCGTTCGTCCTTGGAGATGACGATATGCCCCGCGTCTGCCACGTGTGCACCTGACCATGTATTCGGATCGGTATAGTTACCCCATACTACATACGCCTTTTTCCGGTAATTTGTGGCGATCCCGAGTGCCAATGCCTTGTCCTGCTCGATTATCACGATATCATGATCGGAGATGGCGAGGCTGTCGATCATGGACCGGATGATTTCGTCATACCCGAATACAACGATGTGACCTGATAGCGCATGGGGGGTCTTCCTTGGCGGAGTTGGAGCAAGAAGGGTGATAACAAAGGGGGCGACAAGGAGCGGAACTACGATGAAGATCATAATAACTCCCGTAAGAATGATCTGGATCGAAAGTATCATTGTGAATGAATTTCCAAAGTGGGGTAACTCGGTATTCCCTACCGTTGTCATGGACTGGACCACAAAAAAAAGTGCGTTTGCCCATGAAATGGGCCTGTTTTCCAGGAGAGGATAGAATGAATGGACAATTATCGTGTAAAGCCCTATGAGCAGGGCAAAAGCGATGAAATACAGGGAGATCTGTATCCCAGGGGAATTCCGGATCGTCCTCCAGATTCTGCCCCGCCTATGCGCCACCGCCATTCACCTCGTCGATGATCCGGCAGCTCGTGCATATCCCGTCTGATGGTTCACCGCATCGCTCACAGGAAGGAACCGTATCAGAGTGTGTGCAAAAGGTATCAGTGAGGTTCTTTTTCAGGCTCATGAGGGCATATCCTGTTGCAGGATGACGGGTGGTAAAATCTTCCAGCATCTCTTTTACGTCCTCCTCCTCAAATGGTCCATTATGGTACGGGCACCGCGATTGATCATATCCTTTGATATGAAGCGCTGCATAGAGTGCCACCTCTTTTTTGGGAATAGAGATAAACGGCCAGATCCGGGGAATTTTTCCTCTTCCTGTTTGCTCTGACCGGGCGAGCATATCGGCATCTCCCCGGAGAATATTTTTCAAGACCGATGCTGCGCTGTCATCCAGGTCATCGCCCATGGCAAGTTTCGTGACCCCCAGTTCAGTGGCAATCCTGTCCAGCAGGAAATTCCTGATCACGCGACAATACATGCAGGAAAGGGCGACCCCCTTCCTTTGGGCGATCTCATCAATGCTCATCCCGAAAAGTTCAGGAAAAGATACGCTCATGCACTCCGTGCCGGATGCTCTGGCGATCCCGTTCGCGCATCCCCGATCACTATAACCCCTGATACCTTCATCGATGGAAATCGCAGAGATCCGGATATCGTAGCGGCTGGAAGTAATTTTTTTAAGGAAATAAAGAAGTGCACCGCTGTTTGCGTCTCCGGAAAGGGCGACGGCGATATGATCGCCAGGTTCCAGCCAGTGGTGCGTGCGGATTTCGTGTTTTGCTTTTCTTTCCAGGTCCGTTTCAAAATGCTGCCGGCACAGGTGCTGGCCGGAGTATTCCTGGAAAATTACTGCTTCCCTCCTGCACTTGTTGCACCGCATCGCCAATCCATTCTAGACTAGACGATAAAAGATGTTTAAGGTTGTGTTGACCGGTCAGGTGTGTCAGCGAAGATGTGATTTTATAGTCTGACACATAATCACTCTAACGATTATGGTCGTCGCCGCGGAACGCATCCGCACCCTGAACAAATATGAAAAATCCATCCTCATTGCACTCGAACGCGGGATGAAGCGGTATGCCTGGGTGCCATTGGATCAGATCAAACTGGTAACCAAACTATCAGAATCCGAAGTCAACTACCGCCTGTCCCGATTGATAGCATGGGGGATGGTCCGGTTCAATCCGGTGCCCTACGATGGGTACGCTCTTGTCTTTGGCGGTTACGACACTCTTGCGCTCTCAACGCTTGCAAAGAATGGAACAATATCGGCACTCGGCTCCCGTATAGGCGAGGGTAAAGAGTCGGTGGTGTATGAAGCCCTCGGACTTGGTCCGGTTGCCATCAAGTTCCACCGGGTCGGGCAACGCTCGTTCTCATCAGTACGGGTCAACCGGGAATACATGCCGGAGGAAGGCCATTGTCCCTGGCTGATTGCATCCCGTAGATCAGCAGAACGGGAATACCTTGCTCTTACGACCCTCCACCCGAAAGTCAGCGTCCCCCTGCCCATCGCCCAGAACCGCCATACCGTTGTGATGGCATTGATAACCGGCCCGAATCTCTACCACTGCCGCCTCGAAGAGCCGCAACAGACACTTGATGAGATACTCATGTACGCGGGCATTGCCTATCACGAGGGAATTATCCACGCCGATCTTTCTCAATACAATATCCTTATGGAGGAGGGCAGGTGCGTGATCATCGACTGGCCACAATGGGTTGAAACCTGTCACCCGAATGCACAAACGATCCTGGAACGGGACATAGAAAATATTCTCACGTTTTTCAAACGGAAATATCAATTGAAGTATGATCGCGGAGATGCGCTGCGATGCGTGATCGGCTGAAGGTCTTTGGTATCGACATCATCAAAGGTTCAGTACGATCACGTTCCCGTCGTCCGATGTATGCCCTTGTCCGGATGGAAGGACCGATTATCGAGAGCGAGTCCGAAGTCTCGATGTTCCGTCTCTTCCGCATGCTCAACGAGGAACAGCCCGATATTCTTGCCGTGGACAGTATCCAGGAGATTTCTGCTGACCAGCACGAGTTATTCTTCTTTTTACAGGCGCTTCCCCCGCAGACCCGGCTCGTCCAGGTGACGGGAGGGGAGCGCAAGGAGACGCTCGGGAAGGTTGCGGCCCGGTATAACATCAGGTTCAACCGGTTCGATCCCTTCGCCGAAGCCCGCACGACAGCCCAGGTAGCCTCACTGGGAGCTGGAGCGGAGGTCATCGCATTCGAGAACGAGAGTGAAGTGGTAGTCAGCCGTCACCGGTCTCTAGGAAAGGGAGGGTGGAGTCAGAACCGGTACGTCCGTAAGATCCACGGGGCGGTTCAACTGAAGGCGAGGGAAATCGAGATGGACCTTGTCGCAGCCGGGCTGAAATATGAAAAGAAGATGACCCGGGCGTTTGGCGGGTGCAGCAGGGTCGCCTTCCGGGTCTTTGCGAAGCGGGATCAGGTTCCGGTTTCAACTTACCGGGGTGCCGATGTCCAGGTTCGGATCAGCGGGAAACGCCTTGAGAGGATCCGTTTTCGCCCCCTCTCAGCAAAACCACGGTACCTGATCGTCGGTATTGATCCCGGCACGACGACCGCAGTTGCTGCAGTCGATCTCGATGGTCACCTGCTTCATCTTGCGAGTTCCCGGCAGATGAACATGGGAGATGTAGTGGAGTCGCTCTACCGTGTCGGGAAGCCCCTCATTCTCGCTTCAGATGTACAGGAGATGCCGTATTCGGTGGAGAAGGTCAGGCGGGCTTTCTCTGCAGTTTCTTATACCCCACGACAGGATATGAGCGTTGAGTCAAAGATTGAACTTACCGCATCGTTTCCCTACACGAATGATCACGAACGGGACGCACTTTCAGCTGCTCTCGATGCATACCGCCAGTACCGCCACAAATTCCAGAACCTGATGAAACGGATCCCTCCCGGTCACGACCTTGATGAAGTACGGGCACGGGTTATCCGGGGGCAGTCACTCGATCAGGTGATCGGGGATATGAGCACAGTGACCCCGGCCCCGTCCGTCGAAGTTCCCAACGCGCCGGTTGAGGTAAAACACGATGAGAAGGTCCGGGTGTTAGACGGGATGGTGAAGCGCCTGCGAACATTTGTCGCTGACCTGCAGGAAGAAGTCAAGGAGAAGGACTTCGAAATACAGAGGCTCCAGGCACGTTTACGGAAGATGCATACTGTGCAGGACGCCCAGCTGGCAAAGGATACCGAAGTGATAAAGAAAGATGTGATTATCCAGAGCTTAAAAAAACAGGTACGCCGGGAGGAGCGTCGCAACCGAACACTTTCCAAACGCCTCATGCGCATCAGGAAGTTTGCCGAGCTCTCGATGGAAGGTGAGGTACTTCCGGTGAAAGTGGTGGATGCGCTGACAAAAGACGGGCTCCGCAAGCTTATGGACGACGTTGGGATCGAAGAAGGCGACATCATCCATGTGACCCGCCTTGACGGCTGGGGAAGGAGCGTGGTCAGGGATCTTGCAGAAGCCAGGATCAGGGCGGTTATTACCGGCTGGGCAGCGCTTGCAGAAAGCGATCCGCAGATGATGGGGGCATTCCGGGAGTCAGGAGTCCCCCTCCTCTCCGATAAGGATGCGAGCGTTCAGGTGCGGGGAAAGCAGGGTCTTGCCGGCAAGGAAACGTTTGAGAAAGCCCTTGACCGCTGGCGGGTGGAGCAGGCGCAACACGAACGCGAAAAGAAATCCGACATGATCGAGCACATATTCAAAGAGTACAAGAGCGAACGGGGTAAGGAGGTGCGCAAAAGTGGATGACCGCGAGCTCCTGAAGGTCGTGACGGGAATTGTCGGAAGAGAGAATACGATGGATGACTGCGCCGAAGTACCCTGCGGGGACCGGCTCATGGTGCTGACCACCGACATGCTCCACCGGACAACGGATTTTGAAGAAGGAATGAGTGACTGGCAGATCGGCTGGATGAGTGCGGCGGTCACTCTCTCGGATATCGCGAGCATGGGTGCCGGGCCGAGCTATCTCCTGATTGCGGTCGGGCTTGACGACTGGAGGAACCTGGCTGGTGTCATGCAGGGTGCACAGGATTGCTGCAGGAAGTTCGGTGCTGCGATCATCGGTGGGGACATAGACCATCATCAGGAGCTCACGGTCGTGACAACCGGCATCGGGCTTGTCGACAGGGAACGGATTGTGCGCCGCACCGGTGCACACCTGGGCGACCTCGTCTGTATCACCGGAACTCCCGGACAGGCACAGGCATATCTTGACGGGTATTCCCAACATGAAAAGGCGCTCTTTGAACCACAGCCGCGTGTAGAAGAAGGAAAACTTCTTGGGAGGTCCGGTGTAAGCGCAATGATGGATGACAGTGACGGTATCGCCCTCTCGCTGTATGACCTTGTCAGTGTAAACGATTGTGGATTTTCCCTCGATTCTGCAAAAATCCCCCGTCCTGCCGGGATCCCACAGGACCAGGCCTTTGAACTTGCACTGTTTGGCGGCGGGGATTACGAACTGATCTTCACCCTGCCTCCCGAGCGGCATCCGGTGGAAGGCGTAACATATACGATCATAGGAACGACCATTGAGGAAAAAGGTGTCCTGATCGATGGCAACCCGTTAGAGAAGCGCGGGTACCAGCACCGCTGGGAATGATCCCCCGGATACTACCACAGCACATCTTCTTTTACCTTTGCAATTGCTGACCTTACTAAATCTGCCAGAAGACACGGTCATGACGAAAGAAAGAATGAACATGCAGGTCTTTGGCTATAAATACCAACAGGAAGAGATATTTCCTGTCAGGGAATTCTTTGGGATGTCATATGGAATCGTTAGAATGTAAACTGGACCGGTTAACTCCGGAACAGCGAAGGGAAGTCGAAGATTTTGCAGACTTCCTGATATCCCGGTCGGGAATCTTTCAGGAATCTCCTGCGACCATACCGGTTCCGGCCCGGATCCAGAATGTAGCTCCTCCGATTCTCATCCAGGAACCGGTTCATATCCTGGAAAATCCTCCCGTAAAGGGATGTGATACGAACCCTGTTGAAAATCCATCAGTCGTTGTACCGGCAGAGCAGCCAACTCCTTTCCACGAGATTTCAGTTACGGGTGACGACCGGATCTCCGGTGATTATATGGACTACGGTCAGTTTGACCGGCCCCCGTCACCGGCTACAACTGCGGTACAAAAGGTGAAAGAGAAATTACAGAAACGTGAAAAGGACGAAAAACCCCGGGTTTCGCTTGACTGGATTTGAAAAAAAGAGTGGACTCGACGGGATTTGAACCCGTGGCCTTCACGTTGCAAACGTGACGATCTACCCCTGATCTACGAGCCCCCGCAATTTGCGGCATACTATTTTTCAGCGGATTCCATATAGTTGTTCCTGTCCGTCCCGGCATGTGTCCGATGTGGATGTTATGCATTGATGAACAGCGTTTATAAAAAACGATTTGTTGCCAGCTGTAACTCCCTTACTCTTTCTTACCTTTGAAAATATGGGAAAAAATTGTCGCGGCTGCACCTATAGTTGCAGTAATTACGCCGATTATTGCAACCATTACCCCGGGATTATCCAGGGGGCCACCGGTCTGGGTTGGGACGGGCGTTGCCGGGACCTCAATAATTATGGGACCGGTAGGAACGGGTGTCGGGACGGCGGTATATAATGGGTTGAGTAATCCGTATGCATCGTTTGCCTTACCGGCAAGCACGCCCACCGTACCTTCATAGGTTGAGTATCCACTCAGTGAAAGCCTGATAAAATGGGTACCGGCCGGGATGGCTGTTAGGTTTGCCGGCGTGGTACCGTAGTATTTCCCGTCAATCAGGATACTTGCCCCCAGCGGGGATGAATAAACCGATAAATCCCCGGTATCCGATGGGACGGTAACCGTACTGGTCAGGGTTGGCAGGGTAGTGGGGAGCGTTGTCACGGGCACCCTCAGGTTAAGGAGGTACGTAATCAATCGCGTATTGATGAGGTCAGCCTCGGTATTGTTGAGAAATCTCTGGTTTGATATCATGGACCATTCAATGACATACCCGTTCCCGTATTTCCCGTAGAGCAGGGCAGGGTCACCATTATCAAAACTCAGAAGCGTGACCACACCGGATTTCGCTGTTGTCCGCAGGCGTGATGAAAACGGGTCGGTGTTCGGGAAGTTTTCCCTCAGGCCGTTGAAGATTATGTTCGAGGGAGCTGTTCCCGGGTCGGTCACCTGAAGGTACTTTCCGTCCTTCACATTGCTCCTGGAAATGGCTGGCAGGCTGGCATCAAAATTCTGGTAATCTTTATTGGTAACAACAAAGATCTTGCCGGATCCGACAGCCTGTTCGAGTTGTGACGCGGTATTCTGACTGAACGTGTCGTCGCCACCCATAAAAATAACATCCACCGAGGGATCAGTGTATCTTGTAATATTCGTGTCGAGATCTGTTCCCGAGGTGCCGGGAAGAGAATAAACCAGCGTAAACGCATCAGTGTGGAGATCAGGGTTGAAACCTGAAGTATCCCCGTAGACTGAAATGTTGAATGCGGCTGATGGTGCTACCATCAGCAGTGTGGCAGACAGTAAAAGGATGAATAGTATAGAGATATTTTTTATTCGAATCATATGTCTCCGGTTATTCAACTGGTGATTTATTATTAGTATCAGCTATTTGTTCAGTCCGGGATTATATCGTTTTGGTCATGTTATCGCAAATTAACTGCGGACAACGGATGAAGGCGGTGACAGAACAACAATCATCCAAATCTAAAAAAATATAAAATTCAACATCTTCTAGTATATCAGAAGGGAGTGTGATGAGATAATGGCCAAATTTATTATCGAACCAAAAAAAGGAAAAGATGGACTGATCGACTATATTGTTACCTACCAGGACCCAAAGACCGATAACCAGTTCACCCTGACAACAACAAACGATCTCAATGAAGCGGTCGAACGTCTGAAGACCCCCCTTGAGAGTGAAGTCCAGGCGATGAATAAAAAATAACCTTTTTCCGTCTTATTGAATGAAAATATGCATGGACCCGGCGGGAATTGAACCCGCGGCCTTTACGTTGCGAACGTAACGATCTGCCCCTGATCTACGAGCCCAAAAATAAGATGATATCAGAGAATTATCTCGATATCTAACTTCTCTGCCAGTTCCTTATATCTGTTCCGGATAGTGACTTCAGTAACGCCTGCGACTTCGGCCACTTCCCGCTGGGTGCGGCGCTCGCCGCCGAGAATTGATGAAATATAAATCGCGGCTGCGGCGACGCCGGTTGGGCCCCTGCCGCTTGTTAATTCGCGTTCCCCTGCCTGGCGCAGGATCTCCACAGCACGGCTCTGGACCTCTCCTTTGAGAGTTAGCCCGGAGCAGAAGCGCGGAACATAATCAATGGGCGAAGTCGGAAGAAGTTTGAGCCCGAGTTCCCGGGAGATGAACCGGTATGTCCTGCCGATCTCCTTTCTGGATACCCGGGAGACTTCTGCGATCTCGTCAAGTGTGCGGGGGACATTACACTGGCGGCATGCTGCATAGAGCGCTGCAGCAGCAACACCTTCAATGCTCCGCCCGCGGATCAGGTTTTTGTCAACCGCATCACGGTAGACAACCGCCGCAGTCTCACGAACATTTCTCGGGAGACCAAGGGCAGACGCCATCCGGTCAAGTTCTGAGAGAGCGAATGCAAGATTGCGCTCGGTTGCATTGCTGACACGGATACGGCGCTGCCATTTGCGGAGCCGGTAGAGCTGGGCCCGGTTCTTGGACGAGATTGCCCTGCCGTACGAGTCACGGTTTCTCCAGTCAATCATTGTTGAAAGACCTTTGTCGTGGATCGTAAACGTCATGGGAGCCCCGACCCGTGAGCGTTTCATTCGCTGGTCATGGTCGAAGGCACGCCATTCCGGACCGCGGTCGATAAAGTCGCCGTCAATGACAAGACCGCAGCTCTGACAGACCAGTTCTGCTCGCTCGTAGTCGTGAACGAGTTGTCTGCCCCCGCACTCCGGGCAGACCGTCTCGGTATGATTCTCGGCCTTCTTTTCGACCTCTTTTCCCTTCGTGCGTAATTTAAGTGCTTCCCTCTCACTCTGAAGGACTTTTAACTTTTCAACTTCCTGCATAAAGATTCACCATGGTATACATTTTTTGTTCGGAACCGGCGTATCCCGGGTGTTGTGCTATCACTTTGCGAAGAGTTTTTCATTTGGCTGAACCGTGCATTTTTCGCGGCAGAGAACTGCTGCGTAGGGTGCTTTGACATTGCCAAAGAGATCCAGAATTTTCCCCACAGGTTTCATCCGGCGGTCAGTCACTTCGCTGTATAATGGGGGGAGCTGGGCGGCATCGCACTGAATAATAAGCATCCGGCTGCCAACGGTGCTCATCGCTCGACCAACAACCTTCACACAACAACCTCAAAGATACAATGGCATTGGAATGATTTAGTAATTTATATATATAGGATGCCTCGTTATTTAAATATTGCGTGAAAGTATAAATAGAAATTTCAGGAAATAAGAAACTGGTCAATATTTAAAGATATAACCTGTTTGCACTCAGCATCGGTCAGTCCGGCCCCTTTTGCAATGATAAATTTCGCGCGCTCATCCAGCAGGTCCGGGGGTGCATGCGCATCCGAATCCACCACTATCTGGCAGGCTGTTTCACGGGCGATCTGAACGACATGGCCATTTGTCCGGTTGTGACCCCCCCGCGAGGTAATCTCGAGCGCAACGCCGTTCTTTGCGGCGAGGAGCGCATCTTCAAGGGAGATAAGTCCTGGATGTGCAAGAACATTCACGTACCTGCATCCGCAGGCTGCACGGTTGGTGCCGGTGGCCACCGGCTCTACCGGGGTCTCTCCATGGACAACGACAATATCCGCGCCGGCAGTCTTTGCCTTCTTAGCAAGATCTGCGATCTGCGACGGAGGGACATGAGTAATCTCGACGCCGCAGAGCAATTTTATGCCAAAGATCTGTGCAGATTCCCGGACCTGCTTAAGTGATTCGATAACGGACGTGGTATTGGATGGATCGACATGATCCGTGATGGCGACTGTCGTGTACCCGAGCACGGCCATCCTCCGGATCAGCTCGATCGGCAGCATCTCTCCATCGGATAGTATGGTATGAGTATGGAGATCGTACATGCCGCTCACCGTTTCACCTCAAGTCTTTGGGCAACTTTTTTTATGAGCGCTTCTTTACGATCAGCCCAAACAACAACGATCCGGCCTTCATGCCGCATCCAGTGTGCAGGGTGATGGTGCTCCTCGATCCGGAACGCGACACCGAGGCGCTGTAATGCGCGTTCGAGATCATTGATCACCGGGGCTTTTACCCCGCGGCTCAGTGACATTCTCCGTCCCTGACGGCGGGTATACGCTGCGTTGAAATAGCAGGGATACAGTATGCACTCACCTTCTACCATTACCTGAGAAGTTGGGGGGTCAAGGTATAAACAGTGTACGCTCCCATCTTGTAATATGCATCATATCGACGTCAGGATCGAGAAGGATATCTACGACGTCAACAACACACTCGCCGACAATAATGCGAAGAACCTGAAAGCTCACGGTGTCCGGGCCTTTGACCTGCTCGGGGCCATTGGTTCAGGAAAAACTGCACTCATCGAACGCCTCGTCCCCCTCCTGGTGAAAAAGGGACTTCGTACAGGCGCTATTGCCGGCGATGTGTATGGGGACGATGATTTCAGGCGACTTGTCGCACTGGGTATCCCGGCCTTCAATGCAAATACCGGAAAGGAATGTCATCTTGATGCCCATCTCGTGGAACATGCAATTGATCACCTGCCGCTTGACAACATTGATATCCTTTTTATTGAGAACGTGGGCAATATGGTCTGTCCCACCGATTTCCGACTCGGTGCAGAAAAAAGGATCGTTATCGTAAGTTCAACGGAGGGCGACGACGTAGTAAACAAGCACCCGATGATGTTCCGTGACTGTACGATCGGCGTGATCAACAAGGTTGATCTTGCCCCGCTTGTTGGAGCAAACCTTGACCGGATGGAGTCAGATATCCGCCGGTATAATCCCAGGATGCCCGTATTCAGGACAAACCTGAAGACCGGTGATGGTATTACGACACTCCTTGAAGCAATACTTGCGTGAATATCCTCAGATAACGACAGGATTTTTAAAAGAAAGGATCTTGTTATTTTTCTTTTCGTAATCTTTCCGATGTAATCAATCTCCATCCGGTTCCCCGTGGTCCGGAGCGTGAATGGGATACAATCGGGAAATACTATAAATAATTCAGAAGGGAATATATAGAGCACCATCTTCGGGACAGGTTCCCGGAGAAATTATCAAGAGAGTGACACCATGCAGTGGCAGGGAGAATCAGTACGAAAGGTGACCGGTGGCAGGCGCCGCCCGGCACAGACGAAGCGGAGAACGGAGATCGGGCTTGCACCCGCAGACACTCATATCGGTGAGGACAGGAGAAAAAATATCCGGACGACCGGTGCAAACCAGAAAGTCCGTGCGCTTCGTGCAAATTTTGCAAATGTGACCAACCCCGCAAACGGTGAGAGTAAGAGGGTCACCATTGCAAGTGTTATCGAAAATGGGGCAAACCCGAACTACGTGCGGCGAAACCTCCTGACCAAAGGTGCAATTATCAAGACCGAGATTGGAAATGCCCGTATTATGAGCCGTCCGGGGCAGGATGGCGTTATCAACGCGGTGTTACTCAAATAAATTCTTTTAAAAAACGGATATCATTTTTCCGGATAATTGTACCGGACGCCTGAATTCTCCGCGTTGTGACGGGTGTAATTTTAGATCCACTTCGGGCAGGTGGACAAACGGGTTATTTCAGCAATCTTTTTTCTTTAGAACCTTCCCATAGTGTAGCTATGCGAAGGATCTATTACCGTTTCCCCCAGCGTGTGGATCTCTCATTTGCCATGGGAATGCCGTTTAATGAGACCCTGAAATATATTGCTGGTTTTGATAACGCGGAGTCAACCAAAAGAACCGAAAAAGAACTGGTAAAGGTAAAGACAAAAGTGAAGATTGCGATAGACCGTGCGACATTCGGGGATATCACACCCGATGTGTTCCGCCCGGGAGTGATTACGGAAGCCGCTGACCTGCAGGTATCCATACTCCTGCTTGCCCTGCGGGGGGGAGGCAAGGTGCCGGTCGGTAACGAGGTTTTCTTCCTCCGGCTGACCGACAGAGTATCAAGGACCGATATCGATATTGCAAAAGAGGGACGGGGAGAAGGTCTGGATGCGCTGGACATGAAAAATATCCTTCTGGGGTCCCGAAGTGACCATTAAAGTCACGATTGCAGCACCCTTCAAGCACACCCGGAAGACCGGGATGCGGAAGAACGAGCTGATCTATTACTATGCGCTCGACCGGAAATGGATGAGCACCGACCAGGCGAACATGCTCCTCAACCGGGCGGAGGAAGACGGGCTCCTTACCCAACAGAACGGTGTCCTCTCACCCCGTTTTGATGTAAATGAAATTATTATTCCCATCGGGTTCAAACCAACATCATCAGTCTTTGAGCGCAATGATCCGGTGCAGGAACTGATAGGGAGGATTGCAAAAGCCCGGGGAATTCAGGAAACCGCAGTCGTGTCGGAAATGAACCGGGTGATCAAAGAGCAGTTTGACGGGAATCTTCTGCCGGCGGCAGCACTGGTCCTGCTTGCAAAAAAATACGAAGTGCCGTTCAGAGACCAGAGAGATGCACTTGCAGGTGCCATAAAGAAAGGGTAATCCCCGTCGGACCCGGACCACAGTTCCGTCCTATCCGGGCCGGTGACAGGATGTGAACAAACCGGATTTGTGATAACAAAGTATTTCGGTGATTTATTGCTTATATATCATCAAAAGGTTTGACGAGGCGATTTCATGACAAGAGGCAGACACAATTCGTGGGATAACAAATGGGTGATTATTGCGGTAATTGTCGGTATTGTTGCTGTAGCGGCAATCGCACTGACATTCTTTTTGGGAAATGGGAATCCAGGGCAGACCCCTGGAGGACAAACGACGGTGCCGTCCGGCAGCCAGACATCGGGTACTGGTACGACATTTCCCACCGTAAAACCGACGACCCCCGTTGTCATACCAGCTGTGGGACTATTTGTCGAAGTCAGTTATATCGGCGGGTTTAACGGGACCTATGGGATCGATAACTCGGTGCAAAAAGTGAGAAACTCCGGTGACAGGTTATTTACGATAGATAATGCGACAGGAAATGTTACGGCGACCTTTACCAAAGAGGACAAGTCTTCCCACGTTCTTACTGTCGATATATGGAAAGACGGGAGACTGCTCACTACGGCGTCGAATTCTTCCTCGTTTGGCACGGCTAGTGTCAGCTATCGGGTATAATCATTTTTTTTAGTTTTCCCGATGAATTTTTCCGGAGAAGGATTGATTAAAACCTTAAAAAGAGAATTGATATCTTATCTTCTGCCGGCTTTTACCGGTTTTTCTTTTTTCTCTCCGGCAACCTTGGGGAAGAGCTCATCAAGGGTTTTATCCCCATATGTGGTTACACGGGCGTTTATCTGCACAAAGTCAGCAGTTATTTCGTTTGACCGGATGGTCTTTCTCCGTCGTTCGCCTTCCATGGTCGGGTGGAACCCCACGCCTTCTGCCATGAGCAATTTCTTGCGTCCCGCACCCGGCAGGCTTTTCTTTGCGGGTATTCCGGTCCGGTCGGATGCGCCGGTGATCAGGATTTTATAACCCGCAAGCCCCAGTGCACCTGCATCGATCTCCTCACCAATACGTTTACCCACGATTGCTCCTGCTGCCCCGCCGCTCGCATCCACATTAAAGGCACGACCGGTCTTTGGATCTGATACAACGATCTTTAACTCCACCATTTTGTATGCTCCTTATTGGTCCTTCGAAAAAACCCGGTATGGGATCTTTCACGTCTCCAGGCTGCCGGCAATAATGCCTACACATGAGAAGTACCCATTTTATTCTACCGGTACACTATTAAATCCTCGCGTCTGTCGCGATTCGTCCGCCTCATTTGCCCCAGAAAGGATCTTCTTTCCGTCTTATCGTTGTGAATTCGTTGAGAATTTCCTGCGTACTCAGGTTCAGCGTTTTGAGCATCTCACGCTCGAGCACTTTCACATGTCGTTCAGGAATATCTACGAAGAGATCATCCCCGACATTCAACTGTCTACCGACTGTTACACCCTCGATCGAGATCGCAACTTCGAGTCCGGCATCCGCCTCGCGGATAGATTCCTGGCGGAGCTGCATGGATTTGAGATGCCCCACTTTCTTCCCGTCGGTCTTGATCAGGTTCACGTCGCTGCGGAGTTTTCCCCCAAGCACCCTCACTCCAACGACTGCCGGGTTGCTCTGCCGGAATACGCAGTCCGGAAGGAGCCGGATCTTTGCCGGCATCACGATGTGCTCAAACCGCTGTTTTTCCTGAAGTCGTTTCTGCTCATCCCGCCATGCAAGATACTGGTCGATCAGCTGGTAGATTACCCTGCCTTCAAAGACTTTGACCTGGGTGTAGAGCGGGTTTTTGATCATCTCCGCTGCATCGGGAAGTATCGGGGTATTGAAAGAGAGGAGTACTCGGAAGACCGGATTTTTGATGGTTTCAGTATCGATGAGGTCATGACGGCTGACGGGGCCGACCTCTGCCCGCATCACGCCAATGCCCTTCCCCTCAAGTTCCTTGCAGAGCGCCTCCAGCGCCCCGATGGTATCTGCCTTGATCACGATCCCTTCGTCGGCAAGTTTGACGTGGATTTCCGTCATCTCTTTATTTATCCTTGCCTCCACTTCGTCCCGGTTGCCGCGGATCACAAAAAATGGCGAACCTGCTATCACGCTCTCGAGGTTCGGAGCCGTGACCTTGATCCCCGCTGCGGCTGCAACGGTCTTTACCCGCTCGAACCGGTCCTCGACCAGAATCTCTTTCATCGGCCGGGGTTTTAACAACGACCTCACTTTTGTCACCACGATAGCATCCTGCCCGGCGACCGCAATTTCATCACCGATAGCCAGCGTACCATCGTAGAGGATCACATCGAGCGTCGTCCCTAGCCCCCGTTCTTCCTTAACTTCAAGGACGGTTCCGGCGCCCGGGCCTTCGACCAGAAGGGCAAGTTCTTCGCCCATGTACCGCTGGGCAAGCCCAATCATGACGAGCAGCAGGTCTGAAATACCTTCACCCGTATGGGCGCTGACCGGTACGATCGCCAGGTTGCGCTTGAAATCAGAAATCCGGTCAAACCGGTCTGCTGAGAAGTCCAGTTCGGCGAGCTTACCCACGATCTCGTAGGTCTTGTTCTCGAGATCCCCTTTCACCCGGTCGTTCTGCTTTGCAAACGATGAAAGGATGGATTCATTCTCGAAGATCCGCCAGCCGTGGATCCGGTCGATCTTGGTTGCGGCGACAACAAAGGGTGTCCGGCAGTTCCTCAGGATCTGGAGAGCTTCAATGGTCTGGGGCTGGAATCCCTGGTTGATATCGACGACAAGGATCGCCATATCGGCCAGTGCCCCACCACGTGCCCGGAGAGTGGTGAATGCATGATGCCCCGGGGTATCGATAAAAAGCAGCCCGGGAATATTGATGGATTTCCCCATCGTCCCGGACATAGACCGGATCGCGTCAATAGGAACGACAGTCGCACCTATATGCTGGGTAATCGCTCCAACTTCTGAAGTGACAACTGACGACCCGCGGATCCGGTCCAAAAGAGAGGTCTTCCCGTGATCAACATGTCCCATCACGCAGACAATCGGCGTCCTGACCTTTGGGTTCTCCGCCATACCCCTTCACCTCGTTCCCGCTCTGATGTGGGATGAAATACCTTCCCAATTCCCGTGCACAATCGGTGATGTGCCACGCCTCAGGTATTCAAGGAATTGTTATCAGAGCCACCTGATATGTAATGGACATCTGACTCTATTAATAATCACCTTATGATCCTGCATGGCTGTTTTTACTTACCTCCTGTTCACCGCACTTTTCCGATCAGGTAATCTATAAGGATAGATTAATCAGAGTCCGGTGCAAATGTAAAAAGGACATCTGCCAGGGTAGGGTAGTTGGTTATCCTAGAGGACTGTGGATCCTCCGACCCGGGTTCGAATCTCGGCCCTGGCCTGATTACCGCTAGTTATAGTCTAATTCCACTTTTAGACTCAATTTTGCCTTAATTTTGCCTTATTTTCCTAATGGTCTTTTACAGAGAAAAATGTGATCCCGTCTTCCTAACCTTTATCATAAAGTTATCAATGGTCGGATCAACCCCTTATCATCGGTATCAGGACTATTTCCTTCAATCGTCGTCCTTATTATTCGTATCCTGCTTGCTGTAAAATACAAGGTAGGCGACGCTATCCCAGGCATTATGAATGCCGATAAAAAGCAGCAGCAACGCCGCCGCTCCAACGCCAAACAAAGCTTCAATCATATGCGATGGAGCCATGAATGCCGATAGAATAAGGATTGCATATGCCGCCAGAGGTACCAGGGCATAATACAACCAGTCCCAGAACGCTGGCTTATATGCGGTTTGTACTCTCATTCGCCCAGCCACGGTGATCATGTACACTACTCCGCTCAGGCCCATGAGACCCAGAATATCTGCGACTGATGTAGCCTCCTGCCATGGAACTGAGAGAACTGCTGACAAAAGCAACGCGGTACCAAAGTGTACGATTGTTGGCGTCGCAAATGCGGGGCCGGGCCTCTGCCGAACGTGGTGGAGATTTCTCGGCAATGAGTGTCATGACGACGAACTGCAATCCAGTCAGTGCACCCGCAGACGAGCCTACAATGACATAAAAGCTGTTCCATGCTGCAAGATCTGACATATCATTCTCCTTTCTGCAATTAGCTGTCTTTATTTGATAATCCTGTTTCCTCACCCCGATTAATTTATACTTCTATACCAATCACCGGGTGCGGGACATACTGTTCTTCCAGTAACGCAATTTCTTCAGATTTTAATTTAATCGAAAGAGCAGCTGCTGCATCTTCGATATGAGAGATTTTCGTAGTACCGACAATGGGGGATGTGACCGTTTCCTTCTGCAGCAACCAGGCAAGTGCGACCTGGGCCCTTGGCAAACCTCGTTTTCCTGCTACTTCCACCAGTCGTTCAACGACTTTACGGTCTAACCCTGCTGTTGCGTCAAACAGATTTTTGCTGATTTCATCTATTTTTGAACGAGGGGTTGATGTCTCCCAATCACGTGCCAGTCTTCCTGATGCAAGCGGGCACCAGGGAATCACACCGATTTTTTCTGCCTTACAAAGCGGCAGCATCTCCCTCTCCTCCTCCCGGTACATGAGGTTGTAATGATTCTGCATCGTTACAAACTTGGTCCACCCTTTTTTCTCAGCAATATCGTTCGCTTTCTGAAACTCCCATGCATACATGGATGAAGCACCAATATATCTTGCTTTTCCGGCCTTCACAATATCATGCAATGCTTCCATCGTCTCTTCGATGGGAGTAGTGTGATCGAAACGGTGGATTTGGTATAAATCCACATAATCAGTTCCCAGGCGTTTAAGGCTCTTATCAATCTCACTCATAATTGCCTTTCGGGAAAGCCCGGCACCATTTGGACCTTTACGCATTGGGAAAAAAACCTTCGTCGCGAGGACAATTTCATCCCGGTCTGCATATTCGTTCAGAGCCCGCCCGGTAATTTCCTCACTCGTCCCGTCTGAATAGAAATTCGCCGTATCAAAAAAATTTATACCTAAGTCAAGAGCTTTTTTAATCATCGGGCGACTGCACTTCTCATCAAGTGCCCAGGGAAATGCTCCCCTTTCTCCGATTCCAAAGCTCATACAGCCAAGACAAATCCGGGATACACCCATGCCGGTATTTCCAAGTTTCACATACTCCATTCCCATCACAATCACCTCATTCCGATTATTTTCTCCAGGAATTACCAATACAGATTTTACTTTTTCAACCCAAGTTCACCCAGCCAATCGGCTACCGTATCCTTTGCATGGTTTACGCTGCCGCCGTGGATGGCAAGACCTTCAAGGACGGTTGACTTCGGACACATTTTCCTGATGTCTGAAACACTCCGCCCCAGACCGCTACCCTCGTGCGTGCAGAACGACGCAATGGTCTTTCCGGAGAAATCATAATCCTCCAGAAAGGTGAACACCGGCATCGGCATCGTTCCCCACCAGATGGGGTGGCCGAGGAAGATCACATTATAGGAAGCCATGTTTTCCAGATGGCTGATAAGCTTCGGCCGGGCATTGGTGCGAAGTTCCTGCTTTGCTACCTCGGTCGTTTCTAAATAATCCTCGGGATACGCATTCACCGCTTCAATATGAAACAGATCGCCCTGAGTCATTTCCTGGATCATTTTTGCTACTACTTCGGTATTGCCGACGGGCAGGTTCACGATATTTCCGCTGACATAGTTGTTACCTGTACGCGAAAAATACGCGATCAGGTATTTTGAACTATTTACATTCGTTTTCTTCACATTCATGTACACACTCCTCCACCAAGCATCTCAATTCACTGATCAATTACACTATATTCTTCATCCGTTACGGGTTCCAGCCACTCAGCATCTCCCTTTTGTGTATTGGGCATCACCGCGATATGGGTAAACCAGCTGTCCGGTGCGGCACCATGCCAGTGTTTCACATCGGGAGGGACCTTTACTACATCCCCCGGGTGCAGGACCCGGACCTTCCCGCCCTCTTCCTGGCAATATCCTTTGCCACTGGTGACCAGAAGGATCTGACCCCCGGGATGTTTGTGCCAGTTATTCCGTGCGCCGGGCTCGAACGTCACATTGCCAATCGGGCAGTTGAATGTCCGGTCATCAGGAACCAGCATCTCAAGCCATGCAGTCCCTATGAAATGGTCATTTGTAACCTTTTCGCCTCTCCGGAAGATTACCCGTTCATGTGAATTATCTGATTTCGCCATATGGTCCCCCATATCCCCGGTCAATGATAAGATTTTGTATATTCCCCATTCCGTTGTCGACACGGATCCCGCTTCTCACCGCTCCCATCGTTCCCGCCGTTACGTCTGCTTGAACATCTGTTTTGCCGTAGCAACTCTCTGCTCAAAATCGGGCCCTTCGAGTTCTTCCACAACGGATTCGAGAACCGCCGGGATATCGATGTGCTGGGGACATTTTTCAGCGCACTGCCCGCACTGGACGCACAGGGATGCAAATTCGGGCGTACCGAGAGCGACAGCACCGCCCAGCCGTGCAGCGTACATGAATTTCTCCCCGTCAGGATTGTCGGCCAGGGACAGGTTGTTGTAATGCTCGAAACACAATGGGATGTTTACCCCGGAAGGACAGGGCATGCAGTACTGGCAACCGGTACAGGCTACTTTCATCAGTTCGCGGTACTTCTTCTCCACCCTTTTTACCAGCTGCAGTTCCGCTTTCGTCAGTGAATTGGGATACGCCTGGCCTGCCACTTTGAGATTCTCCTGGATATGTGCCTCGTCATTCATCCCGGAGAGAACAACCGTCACCTCGTGATGGTTCCATATCCAGCGGAGGGCCCATTCCGCAGGAGTTCTCTTCACCGGGGCCTCGTCCCAGATCTCTTTGACAGCAGGAGGCACGGTCCTGGTGAGGTTCCCTCCACGGAGGGGTTCCATGATGATCACACCGAGACCTTTTGAGGCTGCATATTCGAGGCCAGCGGTACCTGCCTGGTTCTTCTCGTCCAGGAAGTTGTACTGGATCTGGCAGAAGTCCCAGTCATAGGCATCCACGATCCGGCTGAAATCCTCCCCGGCACCGTGGAAGGAGAAGCCGGCGTTCCTGATGCGACCGTCAGCTTTGGCTTTGGTCAGGAAATCCGCCACTCCCATCTTTTCGACTTCATCCCAGAGTTCGCCAACAAGGGCGTGGACGAGATAATAGTCGATGTGATCTGTCTGGAGTTTCTCCAGCTGGGCATTCAGGAATTTATCCATATCCTCCCGCGTTTCGATGAGCCAGGAAGGGAGTTTCGTTGCGAGTTTTACTTTCTCACGGTACCCGCCCGCAAGGGCACGGCCCACGAAAGGCTCGCTCTGTCCCATGTGATACGGCCAGGCTGTATCAACATAGTTTACTCCGTGGTCGATTGCATACCGAACCTGCTTCGTGGCCCTCTCTTCATCTATCGAGCCATCCTCTTTCACGGCAAGACGCATGCATCCGAATCCAAGGATGGAAAGTTCGTCCCCGTTCTTTGGCATTTTCCTATGCAACATTTTTCATCACCTGGTTTTTTCCGAGTGGAATGAATAGTGACTTTTGCTTCTTCATCCCAAGTCCACGCAGCCACACTGATACCTTATTCTTGGCATTTTTTACATCGCTGCCCCGGACGGGAAGACCCTCCAGGATGGTTGACTGCGGGCAAAGTCCTTTGATATCCGCAACACTTCGCCCCAGAGCGCTTCCCTCGTGAGTGCAGAACGGCACAATGGTTTTTCCGGAAAAATCATATTCCGACAAAAACGTAGCAACCGGCATGGGTATCGTACCCCACCAGTTAGGATAACCAACGAAAATCACATTGTACAAGTCCATGTTCTCAACTTTTGTTTTCAGCCCGGGTCTGTGATCCTTTTTAAGTTCCTTCCGCGCCTGTTCCACAACTGCATCGTAATCGCCCGGATACGGATTTACGGACACAATTTCAAAGACATCGCCGCCGACGTATTCGTGTATCTGATGGGCAATTTCCCGCGTGTTGCCGGAATGTGAGAAATAAGCAGATAGTTCTGATACTTTTTTCATGGATATCATCCTCCAATAGGTGCTCCAATCCTTTGATCGTTTATAGTATACATAAAATATGTATGATATAAATAGTTCATACAAACATATATATTACATACTGACAGGAATGATACTATTGGAAACCACGCCGAAAAAATACAAGTACAGCTGGGGAATCGAAGCAACCCTGGATGTGATCGGAGGCAAATGGAAACCACTCGTCATCTACCAGCTCAAGGACGGGACACTGCGTTTTAACCAGATAGTGGACCGGGTAACTCCTAGGATCACCCAGAGGATGCTGATAAAAGAGCTTCGCGAACTTGAGAAAGATGGCCTTGTCATCAGGAAGGTTTACCCTCAGGTCCCGCCGAAAGTGGAGTATTCGCTCACGGAAACAGCACAATCCCTTATTCCGATTCTCGACCAGCTCTGTGACTGGGGGTATGAACACATGAATGACGACATCGAGTTCAAGTGTGAAGAATGAATGGCTTTAACCAGAGGTTTATAAGCACGGCCCTGGCCTGATTGTCTTTTGTGAAGTCTGAACTTATTTTGTGAGATTTAACCCGTATTGATCAATCAGATTTTTAAACCAGATAGATTTGATTCGTCTCCTTAGTACTGTCACCATTCATTACTTCTCTTTCGGATTAGATATCAGGAGAAAAACGCTGGCAACACGGGATGCGGTTTCAAAATTCCTCCGGTCTTGAGGACTTTTGTAAAGGACGGGCACTAAGTGGGAAAAGAAAAAAAAGAGGAAGGAGGAAGTATTTCTTACCCCGTTTTGTACCGGTAGATGATATCAGCAGTCAAACTATTCATTTTGTGTTCAGGTTCTGCGAGATCGATATATTTTTTCATTATTTCGCAATTCGTTGTTCCAGTAGCTTCGGATGGATCATCCGATCCGAGAGTATGTACTATAACCGGCATAATAACCACATTGTGGTTTCACTATATGAATTTATCTTAAAAATAATTTATAAATAACGCGATAAAAAAGAATCAATCCCGGTAATATGTACCATTTCATTCGTATATTCTCTCAAAGGATCGACCCGCTTGTTTTCATCCGGTTTGTTGATGAGACTTGTAAAAATTTTCTGCGTGCAATTGATTCATCAGGACGGACCGGCTCTGGTACCGGGCGCTCTCACCTCGCAGGTCGTTCAGCACCTTTTTTAGATCAACCGGGCAAACCTGAGGTGTGGACGCGCTTTCCCATGCCCTTATTATCGTAATTATATTCCTTGCAACCGGTGGCACCCCCTCTCTTCTTCCCTTTGCCATCGTTGGTGCAGTCATCATTGACGCAGATATCGTGTTCAGGATAATTTCTGACCGGTCTCCCGCACTCTATATTTTCACTCATGGGGGGTTTGCGCACAGCTTCTTTGGCAGCATTGTTATGTCAGGAGTTGCAACCACCGGGATCCTGCTGGCATTGCATGCAGGAGTAATCCCGGTCCGGGCACTGACTGTCCCACTGCCACTGTCGTTTTTCGTGATCCTTGCCGGGGCTCTTATTCACCTGGGTATCGATGCACTCGCCTATCCTGGTATCCCGCTGCTGTATCCCTTCTCGGACAGGAAGATTACCGCCGGAATACTACCGGGGCCGAGTATTTTTCTCTTTATTACTACCAGCAGTATTCTTGTCACATGGGTTTTTGGATGGGTAAATACACCCTTGGCTATGAGTGTAGCTACAGTAATGATTATCCTGTTCTTTGGCTTCCGGGCCGTAGTGTTTCTTGTTATTCGTGCCCGGCAACCGCGGGGGAGGTGTGTACCCCTGCCCAATCCTCTACATTGGATCATCATCACTGAAGACGAGATATCTGTCGCTGTAACCCGATACTCCCTCATAGGCATGATCTCCGGGCATGAAACATTTGAGAAATATACCAACACGGATCCATCCGAGATAGAAAGGCTCCGTGCACGACCTGAGATCCGCCGGCTGAAATTTTATTCCTATATCATGGTTGCCGAAAAAACCGGGTCAGAATTTATCTTTTCAGACCCCCTTCGTGAAAAGGGTTATTTCTATTATCCGCCGGATTTCAAGCGATGGGTAATTCCGGTTATCCCATGAAATGCCGGCATCATGAATGAAAACCAGGTGATACCGTATTTATACCGGTATCCTCAAACCTGTATCGCAAAGAACTGGACACTATCGTATGAGCCGGAAAAATATGTCCACGGATACACGGATCGTGAGTCAGAAAGGCTTTCAGACCAGGCGCAGACTCTCACCGGGCTTCTTCATAACGATACGGGTTATCCCGAGGGATCCCATGTGCTGGAAGCCGGCTGCGGGATCGGCGCCCAGACTGTCATTCTCGGAAAAAACAGCCCCGGTGCGTATATTACCTCGGTAGATATCTCCGCGGACTCACTTCAGCGGGCAAAGGATATGACCCAGAAGGAAGGCATTGGTAATGTTACATTCTGCCAAGGGGATATCTTCCACCTCCCGTTTGTACCTGGGACTTTCCATCATATCTTTGTCTGTTTCGTGCTCGAACATCTCTCTGAACCACAGCATGCGCTCGAACGATTCCGCCCGCTCTTGAAGGAGGGCGGGACGATCACCGTGATAGAGGGCGATCACGGTTCTGCATTTTTCCATCCCGAAAGCCAGTACGCACAGAAAGCTATTGATTGTCTTGAACACCTCCAAAGGAGCATGGGAGGCAATGCCCTCATCGGAAGGCAGCTCTATCCGCTCCTGACCGCTGCAGGATTTAGCGGAGTGCATGTATCGCCCCTTATGGTGTATGTCGATTCCTCCCGCCCAGCACTTGTTGAAGGTTTCATAAAACTGACATTTACTGCAATGGTTGAAGGCGTCGGAAATGCTGCATGGGAGCAGGGCATGATCAGCCGGGAGGAATGGGATCGGGGAATCCGGGATCTCTATCAGACATGCGGGAAGGACGGGGTTTTCTGTTACACGTTCTTCAAGGCGACCGCACGGAAATGAGAGCGGAACCTTTGAGTATCTCTGTCATTCTTGTCCATTCCCGCGAAGGCAGCTCTAACCATGCAATTGCGGGGGTTGTGGTAGACACTCTGTGCGAATCGGGGCACAAGGTCATCTTCCACAGACTCTATGCGGAAAGGTTCGGTTCCAATCTCCCGTATGCCGGGATCGCCCGGGATACTCGCTTCTGACCAACAATAGCAGCATATTGTCGGGAGATCTCTTCGACAGATGGTATCGTGATTATCCTCCCCGAACTGGTGGGGGATGCCTCCTGAGATTCTGAAAGGATAGGTTGACCTTATCCTGAAACCTGGGTCGCGTACCGGTTTGCGGATTCTGACTCAGGTGAAGGCATCAGGGTGCCGGGAGGATGATGCGGGTTACCGGAAAAGTTGAGTTCCTTGAGGACAAGTCTCTGGAAGAGTGGCTCTAAAGAGATTGGCCCTGGGTAAAAGATGCTTTGAAGGCTGCTTCGAAGGATACAGGGCTTGCGATGTTCCGGATTGACCCATGGAACGCATACTTCTGGACCAGGGAAAACAATATGCGGGAGCGCGAAGCGCCCCACCTTAAATTCTGATTTTTCCTGCACTTTCGCGCTCCTCATCCGGCCTCTTTTTCCCTGTCCGCCTTCCCAATTAAGTGGGAGGACAAAATGGAGAGAAAGAAACAGAGCGAGGAGATCCTTGAAACCATCCGGGCAATGAACCGGTGCTGGACAGAAATGTGGAATGAAGACCGGTTCCGGGAATATATCCACGCTGATGCTGTTGCCATTGTCCCGGCAACTCCCGGGCGTCTCGTCGGGCGGGATGCGTATGTGGCTGGTTGGCGGGGTTTTGTGACTGCAGCAAAAGTTCTCTCATGGGATGAGTCCGATCATCAGGTCCAATTATGGGCTGCCGGTAAGTGTGCCGTTGTCACGTACCTCTTCTCCATCCGTTTTGAAATGGACGGGCAGGTGCAGACCATGCAAGGCAGGGACATGTTCTTCCTTACGAAAGAGAAGAGGCGCTGGCTGGTGGTTGCTGACCAGTTCTCCCCGGAGCCGCTGCCTGCATGAGAATTATTGACTAGGAAACACATGGGGACTGCCCTCAAAACCGGTGTCCTTTGATACAAATAACTTACCGATATAAAAAAGTCTAATGTATATGACGAAAAATTGTTCCTGCCGTTTTAAATTATTATATGATTAAGTATTCAGGAGATATTTCATGGACATGATCGCTCTTACCGGCTATCTCGCCGGTACCCTCACTACCCTCTCGTTCGTCCCCCAGGTACTCCGTACCTGGAAACTCAGGGAGACCAAGGATTTCTCATTGGCGATGCTCCTTCTCTTTGCCGCTGGTATGCTCCTCTGGACAGCGTACGGTATCTGGATAAGCTCGTTTCCTATCATCGCTGCAAACATAATTACCTTCGGGCTTATCCTGTTCCTGCTCGGCATGAAGATAAGGTACCAGTAATATTTACCGGCGCATTGTCAAGCATCCAAGTGGGCCTGGAATCCTGAAAAAAGAGCTGCTTATTCCTGAAGGAGCACCAGGCACCCGGCAATTTTGTCGTGGAGGCCCTGTCGTTTCCTGGTGAGCCCAATCATGAGGAATCCGAGAAAGATGACCAGCGTGGAGATGATCTTTGCAAAGTGACGGAGGGTAACGCGTGCAAACGTGGGTTTGTTTCCCTCAAGGTCGGTCACTACAATGCGCATCAGCAATTTGCCCGGCGTTGCCTGGCTGCGCGACGACTCGAACCCGGCAAAATAGACCCACGGAATGACAATCAGAAGAATGCCATACGATGCGATGATCGATCCGTACAGGGCCGTCGATGTCCCCTCCGGTGTCAGCGAACTGACCGGTGCATGCTGGACGAGATAGAAGTAGAGATTCTGGATTCCCCGTGTCAGACCCAGAACAAACACAGCGACCACATCAAACAACAGGATCAGGATAAAATCCACAACAAACGCGATCAGCCGCCTGCCAAGGCCGGCATATACCCCGATATCCGGGCACTCCTCCTCTTCTGGAGTGGCGTTGAGTGTTGCCGGGACGGCTACAATATCCTCCCCACACCACTGACAGAATTTTCCTAAAGCATCAGTCTCTTTTCCACATTTCGGACAGAACATTCCCTCTTACTCCTGATAGGTAAAGTTAATCCGGGTGTCCTTTTTAATTTAACTGTTCTATTCTGCCATTTCATGCATTTATGCTGCCCGGAACCGCGTACTGCCGGGAAAATCCCTTTCATTTGGGCAAATATCTATCAGCTCGATTCCAGAGCGCAAATCAGAAATATAAAAAAATTAAAGGACTATTCATGAAATGCACCCCGATTTCGTTAGCCTTGGCCGCTCTTATATTCTGTGCGCTCTCTGCCGGTTGTACCAGTCCGACCCAGACCGGGATTAATACTCCGGCAACAACAAGCATTCCCCTGCCACCCCAGACAACCTCCACCTCCACGGCCACGGTAGTGTCAATCCCCCTCGCGGTAGAAACCCTTCCCGCAGGACAATACGTCGATGTCCAGGTCTATAAACAGCGTCCCGATGCCACGATCCACCTTGTCTATAACGGCGGGGAAGGGGAGATCTTTGTCCGGAATATCATGATGCGGGTCACCCTCTCCACCGGCCAGGTAGACGAACAATATTTAAACGACGGTGCGAGAAATCCCCAGCGTGGAGATGAGCTGGTCATGACCGGCACCCGGGGGACCGACCAGGTTGCGGTCTTTCTCACCAGCTCGGGAGTAACCTACAAGATTTACGACATGCCACTTTCAAATCCCTACTACTAGAAGATCAATACTTTTTAAAATCCGGCCGGTGAATTCAGCCGGTCATGTGATCTTTTGCAATCCTTTCTGCATACTTCTGCGTTACATACCCAAGAGCGATGATGATGGCCATGACAACGCCAAGAACAAGCCATTGCTCGGCACCTGCAGTCCCTACCGCAAGTCTTGTCAGGAGGTTGAGCGGATTTGATGGCACCGCGAGTGCGAGGAGAATGACCACTACCAGTCCAGTCGAGAAGATGAACTGGGCTGCCGTCCGTTCACGATAATGGAGTGCCACCAGTGTTCCGATCATGATAAGGATGAGTGACGAGACGGTGACCTGGAGCAGGATCAGGCCTGAATTCTGGATCGCGATACCATTCACCATCAGAAGTACCAGCCAGGTTCCCGCCTGGATCGGCACGAGTAACCCGCAGGCCAGTACCTTGCCCCAGACCATTTCCGGGAAGGTGATCGGCGTCGAGATAAGCGTCTCCAGCGTCTCGTGCTGATACTCTTCGGTGATCAGATCGATCACAAGCGCCGAAGAGATGATCGCCGGCATGAAAACGAGGAGCGGGATGAGCAGACCGTACACAAACTCATAGAAGTCTCCCCCACCCGTTGAGGCCGGGATCTGGAGCGGCAGCGGCTGTACGTCCAGCCGCCCTTCCCGGATCTGCCGGAGGGTCTGCTCGAATTTCAGGAAGATATCCTTGAGCTTGACATCCACGATGGCACTCTGGAGATCATTCTGCACGGTATAAAGGGTTATTTTGACAGGATCCAGTGCGTCAGGCCGCGTATCAGGCATATAAATAACCGCTGCCAGTTTGCGCTGCCCGAGGGCAGCGACAGCCGTTGAGAGATCCATCCGGTAGACCCGGAAATCCGGACTTGTCTGGAGATAGGTAAGTAACTGTGAGTCATTCCCCGTGTATGCGACGCTGTACCGGTAATGGGAATATTTTGAAAGTGATGAGGGATCATACATCGACGTCAGCCCGACCATCAGGAATGACGAGAAGAGGGCGATAAAAAGCTGGAGCAGGACGGCAAGAAGTATCGTCCTCTCATTCAGGAGCCCCCGGAACTCCTTCTTTGCGATGATGGAGAGATGTCGGCCCTTCAACCAAGCCACCCCAGGATAAAATAGAGATTATACAGACAGTGCACGACCATCGCTATCGTAAGGCCGGGGACAAACCATCTCTTCCCCCCGAGTTTCAGGCATGTGGCGACGATGAGAACCCCGGCAAAGTGCAGCATCAGCGGCAGCCAGAGGGATCCCAGTGACAGGAAGAGGATGCTGCCAAAGACCGAGTCTGAGATCTGGGCGATGGTGATAAAGAGGAGAAGCTTTTCGGCAACCAAGAACCCGAACGCCGTTGCGCCGCTGGCAATAACGAGATTTTTCCAGGTAAAGAACGCGGCATCGCGGGAGAATATCGTGTAAATCCCGATCCCTTTCGCGAACTCTTCGATCAATGCGGCAAACAGGAGAAGGAAGACCAGCGAGTAGGGCATGGGCAAGTTGAAGAAGAGCACGAGACACATCATTTGCACCATGAAAACGAACGGGATGGAAAAGCCGCTCAACAGGAACAGAGAGGTGAAAGGATATTTCGGGGGGAGGATTTCCGAGAGGAACTCACGGACCCGGGTCGCAAGAGGTTTTTCGGAGAAGAGCCGTTCATCCTTGAAATTTTTTGCCGCGATATAGAAGAGGACCGCTCCGGTGAGCCAAAAGAGCGAGGTCGAGTAGAGATAATCGGTAACCGTCCAGGCGCTGCCCTGGATAGTGAGAACGATCAGCGTGAGCGGGGAGATGAGGCTGATCACGTGGACATTGGCAAAGATGCTTGGGAAGAAGAGGTACGAGGTTGCTACCGTCGAAAAGAAGATGGAGATGAACGAGAGCTCCTTGAAACTCCGGGAGAGCATCCCGATGAGAAGCGCATTGGCGAGGAAGAAGAAGATGATAGGGATGAGTGGAAGAAGGATGAGAAGCGGTGCCCTGAGGTAGAGAGTGAGCCCGGTGCAGATGACGAGCATGCCTATGAAATACGGAAGGGCTTTTCCGATAATTATTGATGATGCCTTTACCGGAGTGGACAAGAGGATCTCTCCTTTGCGCTCGATCCGTTCGTTCATGATACTCATCATGAAGAACTGGGAGGTAAAGTAGAGGGGAAATATGAAGATGAAGACGAGAATGATAGAGTCGAACGGGAGCGGAGGCGAGAGTTGTGACGGTGTCTTGAAATTTCCCATCCCACTGCTGGAAGTGAGTACATCTGTATACCGCGAGATCTGGGTGTTCTGGGCATTAGACTGGACCAGCTGAGCCCGAAGCTGGTCCTCGGTAATAGACAGTGTTGGTGAAGGGGTAGGAATATTCTGAACTATCCCCTCGGGGACTGGGGCGACCCGGCTGGGGGCGGCACTGATATACTGGCCGCTCTGGGTGGAAAGGAAACTGAGCTCACTTTTAACGCTTTCGGAATCGATCCAGAGAGGATATGCCGCAAAGAGATCGGTCTCGGTATTATAGATACTATTGACATATTTCCCGTAATCCCGGGAGAGCGTTTTCAGCGCCGCGTTGGCTTTGTCGGTCCCGAGAGAGGACCCCTGCCCCCGCACAATAATCACATCAAACGCATTCCTGTCTGCATTCAGCGTAGACGCATCAAGCTGATAGACGGAAAAGCGGGCGTCGCTTGCAATGAGCTGGGCAACCTGCGGATCGTCAACTCCTACCCGGTACATCCCATCCTGCAGGTGAAGGCCGGTCTGGGCGGTGAAACCGGTGACAAGAACAAGAAGGACAAAAAGGATAATTGCCAGGGGCAGGACGTCCCTGCTCATCATGGAGAAGGACTTCTTTACTTCCCAGCGGGCAATGGTGGCAATATCGGTTGGGGTGCTCATGGACGTTTCTTCCCTCAACAGGCAGAGCGATAAAGATACATCGAAACCCTGGCAAGGTTGGGTAAAGAGTTGTACCGGGTATCGGTCAAATAATCATCGGTATTGACACTGAACTAATACGCAGACGCACGACCACTTCCCGGGGGAACGTCTGAATCCTTACGGTTCCTTCTATTTTCACTCCTAGTTCCTCCATTTAGGGGAGGCATCTTACCGGGAGGACGATGCCCGCATCCCAAGGTATATGGTGCACTCCGGGCAAACCTAATCGATAAGGTATCCCATGATCACTGCCCGTAACCTGACGAAAAAATTCGACGGTTTTGCCGCGCTGGATGATGTGAGTTTTGAATTTGAAGACGGCGAGATCTTCGGGATAATCGGGCATAACGGGGCAGGGAAGACAACCCTCCTCAAGATAATCTCCGGCCTGATAACGCCGACCTCCGGCTCATTGTACATCAACAATATCGATGTGGTGAAACATCCACTGACGCTCAAAGAAACCCTCGGGTACCTCCCTGAAGAGTCCCGGCTGTATGAAACGATGACGGCCGAGAACTACCTTGCATTTTTCGGGGAGATCTATGGGCTCTCGGCGCAGGAGATCCGGCTCCGCTCAACCCAGCTCTTCGCTGCGCTTTCGCTTGAACCTGAAGGGAAAAAGATCGGAGAGTTCAGCAAGGGCATGAAGCGGAAAGCGGCGATCGCCCGGTCGCTCATCCATAACCCGAAGTTCCTGGTGTATGACGAAGCGACCAGCGGGCTTGACCCCATGACATCGCGGTTCATCGCCGATTACCTGCGTACGCTCAAAAAGGAAGGCAAGACGATCGTGCTCTCGGCGCACAACCTCTACCAGGTAGAGGCGATCTGCGACAAGGTCATGATCTTAAAACGCGGCAAAATGGTCGCTTTTGGGAATATGCACCAGCTTCGCGACCAGTTCGGTACACTTACCTATACGATCTTCTTTGCGATCGAGGACCCGGGCAGGCTGATCGGGCATGCAAAACCCTACCGGCAGGAAGAGGGTTTCTTCATCTGGGAGGCTCAGGACATGAAGGAACTCAACGAATTAACCAATATCATCACCGAGTCCGGCGGGCGGGTGGAAAAGATCGAATCCCGGTACCCGTCGCTGGAAGAGATGCTGGTAAAGATCGGGAAATAAATTTTTCAGCTCTGGAGAATTCATACCGCCATTCATTTTTTTGTTTACATTTTTAGGAGGCTATGAGGGTGACCCCCACCGTATTTCTCTCGTTTCCCAGAGATTTTCACGTCAACCTTCTGAGCGGCAATCGCATCTTTTGGGATCCCCCCAGCGGATGAGGCGGAAGCAACGATCGACGCAGCCAAAAAAGCGTCAGAATAATTTTCCCACGATTTCTCCAGAGCCATTATACAGCTTTTTCTTTTTGTCACCAAAATGCCCAAATCCTTTAGAAAAATCCAGCACAATCACTACTGGTGTTCACTCTTACGATCAATCATGCAGAACAGGAATCAAACTATGGATGAGGACGTGATCGTTCGCGAAGCCCGCGACAGTGACAGGGATGCGGTCATTGCCATCTTCAATCACTATGCACAAACCAGCTATGCAGCATACCCCGAGATGCCCGTCAATGAACGATTCTTCGGGTTCTTACGCGAGGGAACGCTTGCGTTTTTTGTCCTCGAACACCATGACCGGGTCATAGGTTTCGGGCTCATCAAACCGGTCCTGCCTTTCCCCGCGTTTATGACGACGGGAATGCTCACTTACTTCATCCTGCCGGAATTCACTTGTAAGGGTTTTGGAAATAAGCTTCTTGAACGGTTCACGATCGAGGCGGAGAAGCTGGGAATGACCTCGCTTGTCGCGAACATGGCTTCAAAAAATACGGCGAGTATACGTTTTCATACCCGCCATGGTTTTACCGAAGTGGGCAGGCTCCATAATGCGGGCATGAAATTCGGCGAGCCGTTCGATGTAATCTGGATGCAGAAAGAGTTGCCGGCAAATCCCGCGCCTTTACCGGGAGGACTGGCGAAATCTGGATAAATAATTATGCTGTTCTCACCAGTGCCCCGCTGTTCCGGGCTGAGGTGATCAGGGTCGATCCGCCCTCATGCTCATCCATGAATTCCCGGGCTGCCCGTTGTATTGCCTGCATGTCCGTATCTCCGATCGCGTAGATGGTGGGACCAAACGAGCTCATGCCGGCCCCTGCCGCTCCAGCAGAACGCACCGTATCAATAAGTGACCGGATCTCGTCCGGCTGCAGGTCCAGCTCGACTTTCTTAAACCCGAGACCCTGGATTGCATTGATCGATGAACCGAACAGGTCGAGATCCCTCTCGGCAATGCCCGGGAGCATCCGCATAAGTATCTCGTGGCAAAGCGCCCGCACTTCGTCAACCGGGACCGGGCAGTGGGTCCTGAAGATGTCTTTTTCTTGAGCGCCGCTCGCACCGGGAGGAAGATGAGGAGTTGCAAGCAGGATACGCCAGTCGGAAGGAAACTCATGACGCACGATGACCGGTGGAGGGCGTACGCCCGCGGATGCTGAGGAAGGCCTGAACCCGTTCTTTCCGCGATCCTGTCCGAACACATGTCCGCCGTCTACGATGAAACCTCCGTGTTCAAATGCGGCGGTGCCGATACCAGACGTCCCGCCCCGACCGATAAGGAATGCAAGGTCTTGTACCGCAACAGCCCTTCCATAGACCTCGGCAATCCCCCGGGCAGTTGCGAGCATCACTTGAGACCCGCCTCCCAGTCCAATATGGGAGGGGATGTTTTCCCGCACGGTAACCGATACACTTCCGCCGATCCGCAATCCTTGCAGGACTCTTTGTGCGGTATCGACAACCCGTTCCCGTGTCACGCCGTCGCACCCGTTCACTTCGAGTTCCGGGTTTGCGGATATCTCAAGAAGAATACCCGGTTCGTCCAGGGTTATTCCAACACCGCCATCGACCCGTCCGGATCCGCCATGCATATCGATGAGGGTAAGGTGGAGCCGTGACGGTGTCTGTACGATTACCCGGCGTTCATCAAGGAATCTGTTATAGGGGAACTGCTCTTCGATAAAGATCAACGGCTGACCTTCATGGATGATCCGGTACTGGCGGCTGAGCAGTGGTTCGTATTTCCCGATGGAAAATATCCTGCCCGCCTCTGCCGTTGCGGGGGATACCCGGGCATCCAGTATCTCGCGCCGCGACTCAATCCGGTGGTTCTGGATGATCCTCCCGACAGGAATATCAGCTTTCATCAGATCATCTTTGAATTCCGGGGAAAGCCGCCCGATGGGAGTATGCGATATCGCATAGATCAGCACTTCACCGCCGCCAAGCGTTTTGATCTCGACGACACGGTAATTGACCGGGTCACCCTGCCCGATCCCGAGCCGTTCAGCGGTTGCAGGATCGGCCGGGACGATCTTTTGTTCCCGTGTTTCAATAACGACCTGTTTTCCTGTAATTGCTTCAAGGATCTGGGTAACCGATCCATCCGTGCCAAGAAGGAATTTCTGCATGGGAGACAGTCTTCCCACCTGGGTTTCGATCTCGTTCAGGCAGCGTGCAATATCCATTACAGGAACCTCACCGCTCCGGATAATAAGGATACTGATGTCATTCACCGGGTGGCAGGGACGTCCGCTGAAAGGTGACTACACCTGGGATCGATTACTTCCCCGCACCCGGACGGCGGGTAGTCTTCGTCCCGGCACGATCAGACCCTCGTGAACGATCCACAAGAGACATAACGGTGGTTATGGTCTCTTCGGTCAGCCGCCCCTTTTTTCCGATGATCTCGCCGCAATGGATCCTTAAAACCCGCGAAGCCAGAACATAGCTTTCACCGAAAAGATCGAGTCCCCCATCGGAAAAATCGTCAACTGAAACCGGGACGCATGGCGCATCTGTTGCCAGCCTGCTGCTGATCGGGCAGAGAAAGACGTCATTGTGCTCCCCTCTTCCAATGACGAGCGCAGGGCGTGTCTTGGTCCCGCTCCATTCGTCTATAGCAACCGGGGCGATCACGACATCCCCACGGGAATAATGTCCCATCCATAGTAATTCCGGTACTCAAGGGTATAAGGAGTTGGATGGAACGTTTTTGGGTCCCTGACGGCGGACCGGATGCAGTGATTGCCACAGCACACGAGGGTCGTCAGAATAATTTTCCCAGGAACTGTCCTGGAAATATAAATATAAATATCATGTCAGGAGATAGCCGCATACAAATGGAGTGGTGAAAGATGCAGTTTAAGGATATCGTGATGCAGCGGTATGCAACAAAAAAGTTTGATGGCAGGAAGATCAGCGAAGAGAAGATCGGGGAACTCCTTGAACTTGTGCGATATGCACCGTCGGCGCTGAACCTCCAGCCCTGGAAGATCAAAATAGTCACGGACCAGAAAATCAAAGATCAGCTCCGTCCTGCCGCGAACAACCAGGAGCAGATCACGAGCTGTTCACACCTGCTCGTTTTCTGTGCGGACCCCGATTATGAGGGACTTATCCGCCGGCTCGCGATCCTCTTTGCAAAATCGGGTGCTCCCGAAGAGATGCAGAACATGGTGATCGGCATGGCCCGGGATTTCACCCGGAAAATGCCGCCGGCACAGAAACTTGCATGGTCGCAGGCCCAGACGTATCTCGCGCTCGGGAATGCTCTCAATGGTGCAAAAGCGCTGGGTTTTGACTCCTGTCCGATGGGAGGGTTTGACCAGAAGGAATTCATCCGTATTCTCGGGATACCGGCGCCACTCGTCCCGGTAATGCTCTGCCCGGTCGGGTACGCTGCCGACAAGCCGATACCGAAGGTCAGGTTTCCCAGAGAGGATGTCTTTTTCTGATACTCCCAATCTTTTTGAAAAAAGCAGGAGAGGTGCACCTGTCGGCATCATAGGTTTTAATGTAAAAGAAACAATGGGTGCATGATGGCATGCTGTGATTACTGTGGGAATGAATGCACGCTTCCGTTTACCTGCCAGTACTGCGGAGGAACGTTCTGCCCGGATTGCCGGCTGCCTCCTGTCCACCAGTGCACCGGGATAGACTCATGGAAGAAAAAACCCGCTCCCGGCGTGGGAATATCATATGGAAGGGGCGGGGCCGCAAGGGCAACCGTAGGCGGATACGTGACTGAATCCCCTCGTGAAAAAACGGGCCGGAAGCGTGAAGGAATTCCCTGGCTGAAAATCTTGATCGCGATCGTGATTGTTATCATGCTGGTGTTTCTCTTCCTGGCACTGGGCAGATAGACCCTTCTTGAAGGAATAATGAAGATGCGACGACTTCCCCTTGTCATTATCGGCCTGATCGGTGCCGTAGTAATAATTGCTCTGATCTTCCTGCTCAGCGGCCCGTCCCTCTCGCCGGGTTCCCCACCGGCAACGGCAGAACAGCCTGCTCCCACGGCTTTTCTGCCCCAAGGAACCAGCCTGACCCAGACGACGAAGCCGTTACCAACGCGGATACCGGTAATAACCGCTGCACCGGCACCTGTCCCCGCGGAAATAACTCTCTCTCCGTCCCCTTCCCGGGCAACCATTGCCGGTGATCCTTACACGATCTCAACGACAGGACTCGAGCAGCGGATACATGAATTGATCAACCGGCAGAGGGCAGTCGACGGTATTGCACCTATGATTCTCGATCCGGCTCTGTGCGATATTGCGAGAGATCACAGCGAGGATATGGCTGCTCTGAATTATTTCGCCCATGTGGACCCAGGAGGGGAAAACCCGACAGACCGTGGGGCCGATGCGGGTTACAACTGCAGGAAAGATTATGCTTCGTACTATACGTATGGTATCGCGGAAAATATCTTCCAGAACAATCTCTATTCTTCTGCCACGTACTACAGCAATGGTAAAACGGTGTATGACTGGAGTTCGCAAGAGGAGATCGCACAGACTACCGTCGGCGGCTGGATGAACAGCACCGGGCACCGGGAAAATATCCTCACGCCGTCATTTGATCGCGAAGGGATTGGTGTGGCGATCGCCCCTGATAACAAAGTCTATATCACCGAGGACTTCTGCTGAGCACCATATCGGGCACTGGTTCCCCGGCCGGACAGGATAGTTCGGTTGACTAGTCAAAAATCACGATGGGAAGAATCACCGGATGCCGGTATCGATGGATATATCGACCCTGACCGTTTCGCCCGCATGGATGGTGATCGTCTTTGGCAGCTCACGACTCCCGCCAATTCCCTGGTGCCGGGTATCCACTACGTAGGTTCCCGGCCTGAGCGAGATCGAGTACCCGGTATCAGGATCAGCAATCACTGATCCAACGAAAGTACCACCTTCTGTCGTGATCGTGATGGGTCGGGCCACATATGCCGCGACGATCTGGTCATGAGAGATCGAGCAGGGTTCGACAGGGCAGAGCGGGCCAATTGATACATTCCCGGTAAGTGTTCCGTTCGAGTTTTCCTGTCCTGAAAGCGGTCTTCCGGTATTGAGAAGGATTGCGACCCCAAGGGTGATAACAATAAGAAATATGGTGAAGAGCGAGCGTCTGAGATCCATCCCGGGCATACTGGATGGAGGGAGCGGGGGGAAAAAAGGGTTGCGGTGGAGGCAGGATATAGCAGAGTACCAGAACAAGAGGTTCTTAATCCTCGCTTACGGTATCCAAGAAAGAGCCCAGTCCGGAAGCGAAGACAAGGAAGATCGAGCTGAAGTAGATCGCTTCTGGGTAATTTTAATTTTATCTTTATTACAGAACTTCTGACCTCTTTTTCTTGCGACAATCGTTACAATCCGGGATTTATTGACCGAAACGAGGGGAACGGTAAGAAAGAACCAAAGTCAAGGTTTTTTCTGTTTCAAGACTCGTTCCGAGGGGCATCTTGAGCTCTGACAGGTCATATCACATTTTTTCTGGTTTGTGGAGGTTATCCCGTTTTTCTGCCCATAGTATCAAGGGTATGACGGCTTCACAGAGCTGTTTACCTTCTTCTGTCAGTGAATACTCAACTCTGGGAGGAATTTCTGAAAATGCTTCACGGTAGATCAATCCCTCTTTCTGAAGATCTTTTAACAGATCGGTGAGGGTCTTGGGACTGATCCCTTCGAGTGAGGTCATAATATCCCTAAACCGTATTTTTTCATGGTGTCCAATGATACTTATGACAAGGACCGCCCATTTTTTGGCGATGGTATTAATGATCCCTTCCAGAGGACACAGACAGATATGACTGCTATCATTTTCCATAGTCACTTCAACACTTTAAACTCGGCACTATTAATACTATATATTCTAAAGTAAACATCAACAAACGAGAAAAGAATTGTCGGGGGAAAAAAATGTGTACCCTTCCAGGAGAAAAAAGGGAATTGGTTTTGCAAGCTCATTGCAGTTGATGTCCTTGTGCCCGGCTTCTTTTACTGTCGGGCAAGAGATCCAGATGCTGGAGAATCATAAAATAACCGTGCGTGACCGGATTGAAGAGATCGATCGGAAAATTGCAGCCCTGATTAGGGTGAAAGAACAATGAATGCCATACACGTTGAACACCTCTTTAAGAGCTTTGGTGCGCTAACCGCGGTAAACGATGTCAGCATTTCGGTCAGGGAAGGCGAGATCTTCGGATTTCTGGGCCCCAACGGTGCCGGAAAAACAACTACGATCCGGTTACTCACCGGCGTTCTTACCCCGGATAAGGGTTCGGTACACATCCGGGGTATCGACATCCACCGCCACCCGCTCGATGCCAAGATGCAGATGGGGGTCATTCCGGAGAACAGCACTGTATACGGGGATCTTTCCGCAGAGCAGAACCTCCACCTGAGCGGGAAAATGTACGGTATGCCCCGTGCTATCCGGGATGAGAGAATCGGGAAGCTCCTTTCGAACCTTGGGCTGTTCGAACGGAGACGCGAGCCTGTCCGCACCTTTTCAAAGGGACTGAAGCAGCGGGTCAGTATCGCGTGTGCCATTATTCACTGCCCCCCTGTCCTTTTCCTCGATGAACCGACCAGCGGGCTTGACGTGCAGAGCCGCAGGCTCGTGATCGACACGATCCATCAGATGAACGGACAGGGCAGCACGATCTTTCTCACGACACATAATATCGAGGAGGCGAACGCCCTCTGCGAAACGGTCTGTATCATCAACAAAGGAAAGATTGTAGCGCAGGATAGTCCCGAACGGCTCAAAAAAATGTTTGATACGACCCAGTCAGTTGACGTCTCGTTTGACCGTAAGGTCAGCCGGGACCTGTTCGCGACAGAATGGATCGTCCGGGCAGAACCCTGCGGAGACAAGTGGCGGTTGTACTCTGACAATCCCGATCATGTGGTGAAATATATTGCCGGGCTTGCAGAGCAGGAGTCCTTGATTATCACTTCCCTCACGACATCCGGCCCCAGCCTTGAAGAAGCGTTCGTCCATCTCACGGAGTGTGCATAATGGAGATCCCGCTGTTCCTCCGGGGTATCGTCGTCATCACCGGAAAAAATATGAGGCTGTATTATACCAAACCTCCTGTGCTGATGTTCGGATTTCTTTTTCCGCTCTTCATGTTCTTTGCGTTCTTTGTTGGACGTCATCTGGATCTTATCACGTTCTTCCCGGCGTTTCTTGCGATGATGTTGTTCTTCACGGCTTCATCGGTAGGTCCGCTGATAACGCCATGGGAGAAACGGGAAAAAACCTACGAGCGGCTGCTGTCGTACCCGCTGACGCCGGAAAGCATTATTCTGGGGGATGTCATGGCAGGTGCGGTCTTCGGGATCGTCATAACATCAATCGTATGGATAGCAAGTGCGTTCTTTTTCACGGTTCCGGCAGCTCACCCAGCAACGGTAGCCCTTGCATTTATCCTGGGTACGGTGTCATGTGCAGCGCTGGGCGCCCTGCTGGCGTCTCCGGCGTCAGACAGTCCCCCCAATGTCATGATCTTCTCAAACCTGGTCCGGTTCCCGCTCATTTTTATTTCCGGGATCTTCGTTCCGCTTCAGGACATGCAGGGGTGGGGGCGGATACTTGCCTATTGTTCCCCACTCACGTACCTGGTAGATCTCTTTAATGCGGGATTCTCCGGAGTGTCGGTATTTTCTCCCTTTATCGATTGTGGAGTGCTCATCAGTATCATATTCGTGTTTATCCTCCTTGCACGGTTTATCCAGAATAGAAACATGATAAAAGGATTATAAAAAAACGTACCGCAGATCTTCTGATCGAAGGGCAGGAATTTGTCGCCATCAACGGCGGCCCGCAATTCACCTTCACGCCCGCGATATCCTTTGTCGTAAACTGCGGAACGCAGAAGGAAATAGACGAGTTCTTAGAGAAACTTTCGAAAGGTGAGGAGAAACAACCGTGTGGCTGGTTAAAAGACAAGTTCGGGGTATCCTGGCAGGTCGTTCCTGTTGTGCTCGCGGATATGCTGAACGATGCCGATCCGACAAAAGCACAGAGAGTCATGAAGGTAATGCTGCAGATGGGTAAGATTGATATAAAAAAGTTGAAGCAGGCCTATCACAACAAAGAGTAATCTTCATTACGTCGCGTTCTTTTTTGCAAAAGATTGGGTAACCGATGTATCGACTTCCGGGGTACCCCGGCGGGATCAGGTGATATCAGAAACTTTTTAATCCTCATCTTACCACTTTGAAGGATACCAATGGACCCACGTGCACTCCCGCGTATCCTGAGAATTGAAGGACTCCTTCCTTTTACCGGGTGTGCAATCCTGATCGGGTTTGTGGTGACCCTGTGGGAAGTCGGTTTTAAGGGTGCCAATTGGAGCCTGTTCGTTATCGCCGCTTTTGCAGCCGTTCTGATCCACATCGATGGCCACCTGTGGAACGATATCATGGACCTTGAAATTGACCGGCGGGAGAAGAGCAGGGAGACCGGGCGTGACCGACCCCTCGTCTATGGATGGGCAACCGTGCGTGAGTACCGTACGATGTCTGCCATCGTCACGGCTGTGGTAGTAATTCTGGCTGCATATCTCACGATCTACCGGGCATTTATTCTATTACTCATGATCCTCGGCTTCTTCTTTGATTACGGGTACAACCATCCCCGCATCGCCCTGGCTCACCGTCCGTATACTGAATGGTACATCTTTCCGTGGCTGGTCGTTGGGGTGACGGTTACCGTCGTTTATGCAGCGACCGGCATTTTTTCCCTGCGGGCGTTCATCCTCTCGCTGTTGCACGGCCTGATGGTGACCTGTTTCGTTGTCTCCATGATGCGCCGTGACGTCAATTCCGACCGGCTGGGCGCAAAATGCACATCATCAGTACTGTTCCCCGAGCTGCCGCACTCGACAAGGTATGGAGTCATTACCGTGTTCGTTGCTGCGCTGATGACCTACCCTCTGGCCCTGGTCCTGGGAAATCTCTGGCTCGCCTATATACTCGTGCTTGCTACGACATTTACCGCCGGGATCAATACGGTCCTCGGGGCACGGATCGATCAGCTCTGCACCCGTGCCAGATACTCATCCTTTCCCGACTTTGAGGCGAATGCCAACAATCTGATGCTGCAGCAGGTCAAATCATCGATGGCATATGCGATAGCGATATGCGTTATGGTAGTAGTGTTCGGGGGGATTATATGAAGATTGCAATCGCCGGAGGAGGGATTGCCGGGAGCTTTCTTGCCCAGCTTCTCCAGCAGAACGGTCATTCCCCGGATGTCTATGATGGTATGGATCATGATACCCGCTGTGGCTGCCGCTCATGCGGGTGGGGTGCTCCGGCAGGTATTGAGCGGTACCTTGCCGAAGTCGGTCTCGATCTGAACGAGTATCTCCTTGAACCCATGTCATCCATGAATTTCGACAGTCTCGTGGCAAAAACTCCCCTGCTCACTATTGACAAACCCCGGCTCATCCGTGATTTCACGCGGGGTATCACCCTGAAACGGCAGAACCTGGGGATGGAGGAGGCAAAAGACTATGATGTTCTGGTGGATGCGACCGGGATCGCCCGGGCTCTCCTGCCCCCCTGCAGATCGGATCTGATACTGCCTACCCTGCAGCACCGGGTCGCGGTGGAATCCATCGGGAACGGACGCCTTGAAGCGGGAGTCTACGGGAACCAGCTGCCCGGACTCGGCTATATCTGGGTCTTTCCTCTCGGCAGGAATCAATACCATATCGGCATCGGCGGCATAGGGCTTAGCGGTCTCGAAAGTCTCATGGACCGGTTTTACCGGGACCTGTCAAAGAGGTTTTTAATCACCAGGTTCTGCAGCTGCCATGGAGATGTCCGGGTATCTTCGCCTTATTATTCGACACCGCTGTACCTGCAAAAGTCCCGGAAAGACGGCAGAAGCCAGCTGGTTGTCGGGGTCGGGGAATCCATCGGGACCGTAGCGCCGTTCACCGGGGAAGGGATTGCCCACTCTCTGGAATGTGCGAGAATTTTTGCAGAATCCTGGCCTGACCTTGAGGACTATGCCAAATCTGTCCTCACCAAGTTCTCATGGATGAAAAAAGAGCGGGAAACTCTCGATTACCTGCTCGAAAAGCGGGGAAAGGGCAGTCCGAGGATGCGTGATCGATGGCGGTTCTTCCGCAGTGCCCGTCGTTCCGGTATCGAACTTCCCATGCTGGAAGCGTTCCGCCAACTCGGCAGTCTTTCACAATGGCTGGATAGTCCCGGGGAGAGCAGGTAAGTAAAACAAAGAATTCTCCGTAAACAGCTTTAAACCCGGGAAATAAAAAAAAAGAAATTCAGATCTTTACGAATTGTTCGAAGCAGACCACATCATACTGCGAGACAGCCTTGGGGTTGTTCGAGATGAGTGAATCCCCGGCTCCTGCATACACAGTCAACGCGTGGATAAATCCCGCCGTGTTGAAACCCTGGGGCAGGAAAGGCCCGGCATCCCCAAAGAAGGCTTGGCAACTCTGGCTGGGCTGCCCGGGACTGGTCGGGGGTCTTGCTGCACTGACTGGACCGATGGCTATGGCGATGACGACAATGCCATCAAACCGAGAAGTAATTTCTTTTTTATAATTACACTAATTGCCTTATGCGGGCAAGGACTCTCATGCCTGTAATCCCGGATAAAGATTTTTTTGAAACTCAGAGGATGTTTCCATTTTTGAAAACTGATAATGATATCAAAATGTAGAATGAAGCATATCTCCAGGATGCAATGAAATCCGGGTTCATTCCCGGTCCTCCCGGATACAATACATCCGGTATTCTCCTCGGATATTTTCAATACCATGCGTGTGATGTTCAAACCCCGGAAACCTGATGTCAAATTCCTGCATCGACTTCAGGTACTGGAGCGGAGGATCATCAAGGTTCCCGGTTCGTTCACCCGGGGCGAAGAGCGGGATACCGGGAGGGTAGGGGAATATTCCGGTTGCTGCGATCCTATTGGCCGCATCAGACACCGGCACTTGTTCGACCTCGCCCCGCACCAGATTCTGGTACGCTTCAGCGTACCGGATTGCCGGCTCCGGGAGGTAAGAGAACGCCTCCCCGAGCAGTTCGCACATCCGGTGTTCTTTTTTGAAGATATGCATCTCGTCAGTGAGGCGCTTTATCGTCATTTCCCCGTAGCGGTCCGGGTAGGCACGGGTCAGGTCAGGGAAGACCTCCTCAAGGGGAGTCTCTTCGTCATAGAGTCGTTTGAATTCGAAGAGCTCGGTGATGAGGGTCCCCCACTTTCCTTTCGTGTTGCCGATTGAAAAAAGGAAGAGGATACAGTAGTCGCCGGACTTTTCATTGACAATCCCCCGTGTGTCGAGGAATTTTACGACGACTGCAGCGGGTATCCCCCATGTTTCGGGTGTTCCGTCGTCGTTTACCCCGGGCATCGTGACCGTAACCTTGGTCGGGTCAAGCATGCAGTAGTTATCAGGTAGTCCGGGGAACCCATGCCAGTTCTCCCCGGGGTGCAGAACCCATGAGTCCGGGTCGTCTCTCAGGGTTTCAAACGAGGCTTCGGAAAGCGGGATTTTTATTTTTGTTTTCCGGTCGGACACGGTATCCGGCTGCCATATGCCGAACCACCAGTCTTTCGTTTTCCCGATTCCACAGACTTCCCGGTATATTCCTGCCATAGTCTGCCGGAACCTGATCGCCTCTTCAATCGATTCGGTTGTCAGAATCCGCCCGGCGGCACCATCCATCATCTTCGATGATACATCCAGGCTTGCCAGAATGGTGTAAAGCGGGGATGTGGAACTGTGCATCATGAACCCTTCATTGAAGAGGGAATGTTCAACCGGGACCCGCCCGTTCCTCACGTGCACCATGGACGCCTGGGAAAGGGCCGCAAGGAGTTTATGGGTTGACTGGGTTGCAAAGATTGTCGGCCCTGCCGGATTCCCTGCGCCATCCCGCATGGCAAACCGTTCCCGGTACAGCGGGTTGAATCGTGCATAGGCATACCATGCCTCATCGAAATGGATGCTGTCCACGCTCTCCCCGAGGAGATCTTCCACCTTAGCGGCATGGTAACAGAGACCGTCATAGGTCGAGTTGGTAACAATCGCGTGCACCGGTTTTTTATTCCCCAGCCCTTTTGTCAACAGGCATGCATCGATCTTTGCATTAAGACGTTCCGGAGTCATCTCATCCGGAGGGATCGGTCCGATGATCCCGTACTGGTTCCTGGTCGGGATCATAAATACCGGTACCGAATGGGTCATCGTGAGCGCATGCTCAACCGATTTATGACAGTTCCGATCGACAAGGACAATATCATCCTTCGTGACCCTTCCAAAAAAGACGATCTTATTCGCCGTTGAGGTGCCATTGGTCACAAAATACGTCATATCTGCGCCAAAGACCCTGGCGGCATACCGTTCAGCTTCACCCAGCGGGCCGGAATGATCAAGCAGGGACCCGAGCTCGCTGACCGAGATCGAGAGATCTGATCGGAAGAGCTGCTCGCCGAAGAATTTGGAAAATAGCCTTCCTGACGGCGATTTCCGGAAGGCCGTTCCCCCGGCATGCCCGGGAGTGTGCCAGGAGTACTCAAAATCCCGGGAAAATTCCACCAGAGCCCCGAAGAAAGGCGGCAGGAGCGTTTTCTTATACCTGTTTGCGGCGGCGGTGATGCGCCCGGCAATAAACTCCGGCGTATCGTCCATGATATAAATGAATTCATTCACCTCCCTGATCGTGTCGACATTCAGCGAGGTGAAGGTAGTGCCGGTTTCCTCTGCCGGTTCTGCCATGAGGAAGATCGGAATATCCTCGTTACGTCGCCGAATTTCGTGGATGAGTTGCTTAGCATCATCATGAATCCCAGGATGAGTCCCCCCCAGATTCCAGCTGATCAGGATACAATCGACTTCCGGTAAATTTGCGTACGCTGAACGGGCATCTTCGAGAGAGGCGATAGCAGACACCTCGATATCAAAATCGGTCAGACCCTGCACGATCCGGGTGATCGTACGGCCATGCGGAGTATCCTCGTGAAACGTGTCGTCAACAATAACTACGATAATTTTCTCTTCCGGGTTCATGGTTCCCTCCGGAGATCATCTGCTTTCGGGTTATAATTACTGATTCCTTTCAGCAGAAGGAAAGAAGTAAGGAGAATAGGAATCCCGCAGGTTAATCTGCCCGTCACACTTCGTTGTTCCGATACAGGTTTTGTAAACATCCCTGTTACTAATATAACAAGAAAGAAAATTGCCCGACATGTGATGATTAATGTGCCAATAAGTGCCATCTTACTTTCCGGTGGTTAAATCAATCCTAAGACTTCTCAAACATTCGGTCGCTGAAAAAGTAATTCTCAAAAAATATCACGCCATCTGGTTATTTTTTCAGGTCTTCGCTCATCGTCTGGAACTGCTCGCTCGTGATCTCTCCCTTTGCATATCGTTCTTTCAGGATATCCATCGCGCTTTTCTCACCGGGCACTGCCTTTTGTCCGCCGGTCTCACGTACAATGATGTAGATGATCAGAAACAGTACTCCGATGACCGGGATGAGCGCAAGAATTCCCCAGAGCAGCCCGTTCATCCCCCGCGTATTTGCATCCTGGTAAACCAGGTATGCGATGATCAGGAAGACGACCAGCCAGAAGAACATCATGCCCAGTCCCCAGAAGGGGAAGCCGCCATTCCATCCTCCTCCCCTATAATCCATCATGGAGCCCATGCGGGAGAATAGACCCAGGTTCTCATTAAAGTTTTGTCATGAAGCAAGGCACCACACCCCACTGTCCTGGTGCAGGGTGCTCAAGACAAAAGAGTTCCCGGTCAATCGGTAATGCGGTCTATCCGGGAAATGTCCGGATCCCGCTTTTATTTTCCCGAAGAAAAGTTCCATGACGATCTGTCGAAATGCAGGACCCTGGGGATCTTATCGGAAGAGGGATTCAGATTTTTCTCGGGAACGGGGAAAGTATTGGGAATATGATCTCATCAAAGGCATCCGGAAGAAGGAGTTATAACACCGTGAGAAGCTGAGAGAAGGGAACCGGGCAGGGTATAATGACCTGCATGATGCCCGGTGAGTATAACTAAGGAACCCTGCAAAAACCCAAATCAGTTTTTAAAAATTTCACCAAAGCTGTTTTCTCAGTATTTCCTTCAGCATACGTTACCTTTGCCCGGGAAACTGTTGATTCATCGCTTCCAGAGCATCTCAAGCCCGTTCTCTATGATCTTGTCCTGAGACAAGCCGGCCGTTCCGGATTCTATGAGCATAAGGATACCATTCAGGACCCGGGAAATCATCACTGCATGGAATGCAAACGGCAGATCCCGCAGGATACCCTCACGGACGGCAGCCTCGCTAAGCTCAAGCATCCATGCAAATTCGGAATACGCCTCGTGCTTTACTGCAGCGCCGATGCCCGGGGAGGTGCAAAACTGGTCCAGGAACCGGACTTTTTCCGGATGTGCTACCCCCCACCTGATATATCCCCGCATGAACTGCTCAAGCCGCTGTTCTGTCGGCTGCGCCTCGTTGTCTGTGCTGCGGGTTGCCTCCGCAATCTCCTTCTTTATTGAAAGGTAGAGCTGGTCAATGAGGCTGTTTTTATCCGGGAAGTAGTAAAAGAGCGTCCCGGTCGAGACCTTGGCCTCTTTGCTGATCTGTGCGGTCGGTGTCGCATCGAATCCCTGCAGGGTAAAGAGATGGAGGGCTGTCGCGAGGAGCTTCTCACGGTTCCTGGATGATCTCTTTGGATCCGACGCTGGAACGTTACCCGTTTTCCCGCGGGTCATGGTGGTTCTCTCATGAATCTTTGCTATTCCTTAACCTCTGAAGAGAACATCCTCCGGGCGAACGGGAGCAGGATCTTTGTGCGGAGCCCGCCGAGCGTGCTCCTGACTTTCTTCAGCTCATCCGGGATCGCAATCTTCTGGGGACACGCTTTCGCACACTTCCCACAGCTCCTGCAGAGGGATGCATCGGCCCGAGGTCCCATTCCCCCCATCAGTCCCATCCCATATAATCCACGGGTCATCAGGTGATTGCCACCCATGGAATAATCATTGTAAAGGAAAAAGCACTGCGGGATGTTCACTCCGAAGGGGCAGGGCATACAATAAGCACAGCCGGTACATCCCACTTTCAGCAGCCGCCGGTACGTTCCGGCCACCGCTTCAATCGTCGCAAGTTCGACGGCTGTCATAGAGCCGGGCAGGGCATCTTCACAGGTCTTCAGGTTCTCTGCAATATGGTTCTCATCGTTCATCCCGGAGAGGACCACGGTCACCTCCGGGTGGTTCCAGACCCAGCGGAGCGCCCACGCGGCGGCAGATCGTCTCATTTCTGCACGATCGTAGATCTCCCGGACCTCTTTGGGGAGTTTTCCGGCAAGCATCCCGCCCCGCAGCGGTTCCATGACCATCACGGCAATATTCTTCGATGCCGCGTAGCGGAGCCCCTCCGTCCCAGCCTGGTTGGTCTCATCAAGGAAATTATACTGGATCTGGCAGAAGATCCAGTCATAGGCATCGATGATCTCTCTGAACGTACGACGGTCCCCGTGGAACGAGAAACCGGCATTCCGGATCTTCCCTGCCGCCTTTGCCGATTCCAGGAATTTCAAGACACCGAGGTCCTGGAGTCTCTTCCACTGGCCGGCTTCGAGCGAGTGGAGGAGGTAATAATCGATGCGATCGGTCTGGAGTTTTTTGAGCTGGATATCGAGAATCCGGTCCATATCCTCCCGTGTCTTCACACTCCAGGGAGGGAGTTTGGTGGCGAGCTTCACCTTTTCCCGGTATCCTCCGGAAAGTGCCCGCCCGAGGAACCGTTCGCTCTCCCCGCCATGATAGGGAACCGCGGTATCGACATAATTCACTCCCTTGTCGATGGCATAACGGATCTGTCGTGTGGCACGGTCCTCGTCGATTCTTCCTCTCTTTGTTGGAAGGCGCATTGCTCCAAAGCCTAACGCGGATAATTGATCACCATTTTTAGGTACTTGCCGGTATTGCATGGGTATCACGCTGGTTTTATCGGGATTGACTCCCGGACTCATCTGACTGATTAGTCTAGACTGACTAGTCAATATGATGGTTTCGGATATTAAAATTCTCCATTTACTTCTGCCGTACCTGCTCTGTGATCAGAGATACAATCGTCCTCCCATCTGGTGTCGTTGAGCATAATTTATCCGCAAAAATCCCTTGCCAAAAAGAGCCGGTATAACAGGGATTTCATCCAGGAGCTGGTCATCGATATGAATGGAGGAAAAAGCCATCTTCCGGAACATTTTTAGATAAGAGAAGCGATACTGCTGGTACTCATGGACTATAATATCTGGTTTTACCTGCTGAATTTCATCATCGGCATCGTATTTGGCTTTTTTCATCGTGGAAAGGAAGATTTTATGGGGATCCTCAGGAACGGAGCGATCGCCGGTCTGATCTTGGGCATTGCCTTTGTGCTGATATCGCGAGTCTTTATTCTTGGAGGCTTAAGTCTTGGCCCGGGCTTCCTGGGAATATTTGATATTTTCATCGTCATCATTATCTATGTAATCATCTTCATGGCAGGTGCCTTTTTCGGTGACCGGCTCGAATGTCTCCTGAAAAAGAAATAGACTGATCAGAAGGCGCAATAAATCCACTCCCGTCTTTTTTTGCCTTTGTCCGAACTGCAGAAGAAACATCCAAGTCCTCCCCCCGGTAGCTTCTCCGCCACCACAATTCGTTCCTGGCGCAACCCGCAGATGAAGATGCATGTAATTTCCCGGAACCATCGATCGGTTCCATCCACAAAACATCTGACGTTAGTCTCCTCTGCCCTCAGTCAGGGCCCGGAGCAGGGTTTGCCGCGCAGAATGCCGGTATTTCCGCAACCTTTTTAGCAAAGAGACGCGATATTGCTGGTTATCAGGAGTAGTTGTATGTGGTTTGAACTGCTTATTCTCATCATTGGTATCGCGTATGGATTTTTCCATAAAGGGAAAGAAGACTTCTGGGGTCTCCTCAAGACCGGGGCGATCATTGGGATAGTCCTCGGGGTTATCTTCGGGCTCATTGCATTCTTCTTTGCCCCCGGACTTCTCGGCCTTGGCCTCGGTCTTGCCGGTTTCCTCGGCATTTTTATCGGGATCATCATCCTGGTCATCATCTTCCTCGTCGGTGCTTTCATCGGTGACTGGCTTGAAGGTATGCAGAAAAAGTAATCATTTCAGGAGGCTGTAACGCATTCTCCGCCTCACTTTTTTATGAAAAGTCCACAGGGAAGCTCATCGCCTTCCCGCGACTATAATAACCCCCGCTCCATAAAAAGAACTGCAAAGAGCAACCTGAAATGAAGATCCTTGCCATCCATGGGAGCCCCCGCACGATCCGCAGCACCACCCGGAGACTCGCCGGGCTCGTTCTCGAGGGGGCAGCAGAAGCCGGTGCTGAGACGGAGATGATCGATCTTGCGGATTATCGTATCACGCCCTGCACTGCCTGTGAGGCATGCTTGCTCACCGGCACCTGCGTCTTTGGTGATGATGTCCCGGCCCTGGTAACACGGATGCGGGAAGCAGACGCCATCATCTTTGGCTCACCGGTCTATATCGACAACATCAGCGGCCAGATGAAGGTCTTCTTCGACCGGCTGGCCGATGCCATCCATTATCAGGTAATGGCGGGGAAATTCGGGTGTGCCGTCGCGACCACCCACGAATCCGGCGGGGATGATGCGGTTGCGTACCTGAACCACGTGCTCAATTATCTTGGGATTGTATCCGTAGGAGGGCTCAGTGTTGCCACTGCCGGAAGGGCAGAAGCCGTGGAAGAAGCAGGATCGGCCGCACGAGCCCTCGGCAGGAACCTTGCAGCTGCGGTCAGGGCCGGCTTTTCCGATCCGGCACAGGAAGCGATCCTTGCCGACAATCGTTCGTATTTCCGGGCGAACGTCGAAGAGAATCGGGATTTCCGCAGCGATGAGTACGAACGCTGGATGCGGATGGGATGGATCACGTAAGGGTCTGGTGGCATAAGGGAAAAAAGCAGGAGAGTAGATATCAGGATTTTCCTATAAGGTCTAACCTCTGCCCGATCTCATGCAGCACATCAGAGACGATCTCCTCGCGGTGGGTGATATCATCGATCCAGAACCGTATGGAGATTGTATTTCCCAGAGGAGCGAGGCCGGAAAGCAGGACCCTTGGAGAGAAGCCCCTGGGAAATCTCTCCTGAAAAGACAGCTCGAGCTGGCGGGGGATCCTTGATAAGCCCGGAATTTGTGCCGTATTTACCGATGTACTGTTCGGGAAGATCTTTAGATGGGCCGTCACTACGGCAAGAATCGTATCCCGTGCCCGATCAAAGGGAAGACCCGGAGGAAGTGTGATGTTCACCGGGATTTCGATATATCCGGATTGCGAATAGTTGACGATCTTGGATGATAGTAACGTGGCATTCGGCAGGAGAAACACCCTCCCGTCACGATCTTTAAAAATCGTTCGTGTGAAGGTCATGTCCCGCACCTGCGCGATACCGGTCTCGGGTTCATTACCAAGTTCAATCCAGTCATCAAGTGTTATGGTGCGGTTGATTGCGATCAAAAGACCGGCGAGCAGGTTGGAGATGATCTGCTGGGAGGCAAATGCCAGTGCAATGCTGAGGATTCCCAGTGAGGCGAATGTGGCACTGATATCAAAACCGAGAAATACGAGATCGATATAATACAGGCCGATCCCAAAGATTATATACGACGCAAATCGTGCTGTCCATCGGGAGACGGCCCGGCTGGAGAATCGTTCCAGCGCGGTATACACTGCCTTGTAGCAGAGGTATGACAGAACGATAACTGCCAGGGTGGCGAGGGTAAAGATGATGAAACTCTCGATGGTGACATTACCAATAATGAGGTGGGTATCAGCCATACGTACTACTCATCATGAATGGTCAAAAAGATGAGTGAAGGACAGGTTGCATGAACTTCGCGATACCCCATCAGCGGGAATGCTTCCGAAGCATCAGGATACAAGAGATTATGCCAGATGAACGGTCTGGTATTATTAACTCAACACATGTACGGTGATACCTGTGAAAATTACTAGACTCTACAATGGTCCGGACAATCACTCCTGTTTTGAGGACATCGAGATCAATCTTGAATCAAAAGGGCCCCTTGGACTCTTCAGCGAACCGGCGAGTGCAAAGGCGGTTTTTTTCCGGGAAATTCCGCCGGGGTACGAATACCCGTGGCACAACGTTGTCTGCCGGGAATATGTGGTAACCATCGAGGGGCAGGCCGAGATCGAAGTGGGCAGTGGCGAGAAAAGGCGGTTTGGCAGAGGGGATGTCCTCCTTGCTGAAGACCTGACCGGCATGGGTCACCGGACACGGGGCATCGGCAGGAAACCTTGGCGGCAGATCTTTGTCACCCTGCCATAACCGTGCAGGCGCATTTTTTACCTGAATCCTTCCCGGAAGGATAGGGGACTCCTTACCAACCTTTAAGAGGGATTGCTGTGTAGTGCTTTCATTAAAATGCTGGGGATACAATGACTGCAGAAATCGTGATCATGAACAAAGAGGCGGTCGCACTTGCAGCAGACAGTGCTGTCAGTCTGGTAATCGGCCCGTCTGACAGCCCTCAAAAGATATTCACGTCGGCAAATAAAATCTTCGGGCTATCCGACAACCACGCCGTATCGCTCATGATCTATAATAATGCCAGTTTTCTGGGAATTCCGTGGGAACCGGTCCTAACCCGGTTCGAAGAATCCTTGGGGCCGATACCCCTGCCGACTCTCGTTGAGTATGCCGACCGTTTTATCAGTTTTTTGAAGAGTGAACAGGAATTGATCACGCCTGATATCGAAAAGCAGTATTTTACTTCGTTGATCTATACCTATTATCTCTCATTCAGGACACTCTTCCAGCAACAGGCATCTGAGATGATTCGTGAACTCGGGGTCATCAACGAAGACCAGATCGGAGAGATTGTCGCGGAGAAGATCAATAATTTTTATGCTGAAATCAGCAGCGCCGAATATGTTGCAGGTGCAGATGCATCCAGCATCAAGGATCTCATTACTACCTACGAGGAGATAACGAAAAAAGCGATAACCGATGTCTTCGAACAACTCCCCATACCGGATCAAGCACGGGTCCAGTTACAGGAAATCCCCTTCCTGTTTTTTCTGAAAGTTACCGGTCTACAAGACCCGGCATCCCAGAATTTTTCCGGTATCGTGATTACCGGCTCGTGAAGGTCCGGCAGACGCGGTACCGGATCGATCCCGAATTGTTCTATGAAGATCTCTTCCCGAACGAACTCCGAGGTCTGCAGGAGCTCCCGTTTCCTCCAATCACCCTCCGCGAGCTCTGGCTCCGCACCCAGCATGAGAGGATCTGGAGACGGCTCCTTGTCCATGATTTGGCTGTCGGTGAACTGGAATGGTGGGGGCCGGACGGGTACGAGAACCCGTATACCCGGTGAGACTCTCGGGGAACAGATATGTTCTATCCTGACGGGTCCTCCTGTTAGTGTACCATTGGGAGATATGGTATCTCACTCTCCGACGGAGAGGTTGGAGTCGGGAGACGTCATCAGCTGTCTCCAGAGGAAATGGTGCCAACACCCGACAAAAATTCCTCCTTAATTGGTTATTTTCGGAAAATAACCATTTTAATCAGGATAAAACCGTGCAATTAAGCGGTCTTTTATGGACATGAAAAAATGGGGGGATAGTCTACCCTGTTTTCCGGATTAACCTGTCACCGGGAGTCAATGTGAACTGAAAATTAAATGAGTGAAAACCAAAAAAAAAAGAATTTTTCAGAGAAAAGCCAAAAAAGTGCCATTAATCGCATCCGGATAGTCCGGGAAGGTCATACCCGGATGAATACATTTTCATGAGGAAATATAGGTGAAGCGAAAGAGATGCGAATTTTTTTGGAATATTCCTAAAAAAGACAAGGGAATTCCCTGACGGCTGATCTTTGGGATTCTGCCATAAAATGCAGGCCGGATCAGAGAAAGACCGGGACTATGGTACCTGAAATAACTACATTTAAGATTGTCGTAGAAAACAAAAGAAAACGGGCCTGAAGGGATTTGAACCCTTGACCTGCGGATTAAGAGTCCGCCGCTATGCCGAACTAAGCTACAGACCCAGCCAGTTAGACCTAATAATGTGGTCTATGATGCTGAATAAATGTTTTGGCGATTGATATTCTGGAATCTCCTTTTGGAATCCCTTAATACACTGGAATGGTACATCTTTGAGTAACATGCCACAGGAAGCCCCGTCCGAGCAGCCGGGACCGATAAAATACTGTATCTTCGGGTGCGGGACCAACGGTTACAACATCATTCTCGAACTCGCAAAAGAGAATGAACCCGTGATCGTGGTCGATAAGGATGATACGAGAGTGCGAAATCTCCGTGACCAGAAGTACGATGCGTACCTGCGGGATATCACCTCCCCGGATATGCTTGCCGGGCTCCCGGTCTTCGAGATTGCGTTTATCATGACCGGTGACGGGGAAGCCAACCTTGCCGCCGTAATCACCATAAAGAAGAGATATCCTGCAGTGCAGATGGTCGCACGTTCGATCGATCCGGTGAACGGACAGAAGCTCACAGCTGCCGGAGCAGACCTGGCACTCTACCCGCAGGAAGTGGTTGCACGGTCGGCGATTCTCCAGATCAGGAAGCAGCATTCGAGCAGGATCTCGCAGCGGCTCTTTACCCTCCTCGCCGGCTGGGAGGGTACTCTGGGTATCATCACACACAAGAACCCGGACCCGGATGCGATCTCGTCTGCGATGGCGCTTGCCGGGATCGCAAAACATGCCAACCCGAAAAACCTCGCAACGCGGATCTTCTATGAAGGCAACATCGGGCACCAGGAGAACCGCACGTTTGTCAACCTCCTCGACATCAAGATGGAGCACCTTACCCCCGAGGCGCTCCAGAAATGCACGTACCTTGCGCTTGTCGACTGTTCGGGGCCGGGGGCAAACAACGACGTCCCCCCGCAGACAAAGATCAATATCGTCATCGACCATCACAAGGACGGGCGGCATACGGCGACCCAGAGCACGTTCGTCGACATTCGCCCAGGCGTCGGAGCAACAGCCAGCATCCTGACCCAGTACCTGCAGGAGCTCGATGTGCCGGTCGACAAGGGAGTAGCGACCGCACTTCTCTACGGAATCCGGACCGATACGAAGGAGTTCAAGCGAAACGTGACCTCGCAGGATCTCAACTATGCGGGTTTCCTCCTGCCCCTTACAGATGCCGACCTGCTCGATAAGATCATGTCGCCCTCGATGTCGCAGGAGACACTCGATGTCATCGGGACGGCGATCACCCGGCGGAAGATCCAGAGCGGGTATCTCTTTGCCAACGTAGGGTACGTGATGAACCGAGACGCACTCCCGCAGGCAGCCGATATTCTCATTACGCTTGAGGGGGTGAACACGGCTCTGGTCTACGGCATCACCGACAATGCAATCGTCATCTCGGCACGCAACCGTGACATCAGGTTGCATGTCGGGAATGCCCTCTCGGAAGCATTCGGGGAGATGGGGGATGCCGGCGGCCACCCGAACATGGCGGCTGCGACGCTCCCCCTGCATTACTTCGGCAAGGTGGAGAACAAAGCCCAGCTCCTCGAATTTGTTATCGAGCCTATCCTGAAGAAGTTCCGGAACCTCGTCGGTCTGGAGAACGAAGTAAAAAAGAATGGTACTTAGTTTCCGGCAGGTACGGGAAAAAGGAAGACCCTCAAAAAATGGCAGGAGACGCCGCGAGGGGGGGTGCCCGGTTTAACATCCATCTCCAGAGATAAGTCCGGAGGAGAACTGCGGATCTGAAACACGGGCAGTTGCAAGCGGATTTCGCAGAGTAAAAAATCTGAGGTCGGGTATGAACTTTGAAGCATGGGAACCCTGGTACCGCGAAATTCTCGAATATTTCGGTTTTTCATGTGCGCAGGATGAGGAAGCGGCACGCCTTCTCGAGGTCCTCTTATCCCGCGATGATCTGCCAGCCCTCGCCGACCTCATCAGTGGCAGGGATGTCACGGTCTGCGGGAATGCTCCCTGCCTGAAGAATGAGCTTTCAAAGATACAGGGCGTTGTCTGTGCAGCGGATGCAGCGGCGGACGTGCTCGATGAACACGGTATCCGTCCGGATGCGGTCTTTACCGATCTTGATGGTGCATCCGACCGCCTCCTCGACATGAACGAATCGGGCACGATCGTCGTCGTCCATGCGCATGGGGATAACATGTCCCTGCTCCGGTACTGGGTACCCCGGTTCAGAGGGCTGATCGTCGGCACCACCCAGAGCGTCCCTCTCCCGCATGTCCACAACTTTGGAGGTTTTTCCGATGGTGACCGTGCGGTCTTTGCGGCCGTCGAACTCGGTGCCGGGCATGTCACTCTCATCGGTTTTGACCTTGACGACGAGAACGTAGACCCGGTGAAGCGGGGCAAGCTCTTCTGGGCGCGAAAACTTCTAGCGGTAATCGGGTATGCCTGCTGACGCATATATCCTCGACGGCTATGTGGACGAACCCGCGTGTCTCGGCGTGGCGCCGTATATCTCACCCTATATCCGCACGGTTGCCGGTGCGCTGGCCGCCCATGGTTTCACGGTACAGTACCTGACCATCGATCAGCTCCGGAACGATCCGGTGTATATCAACAGGATGGACGCTGCAGCGTTGCTGGTCATGATCACCGGCGTGACCGTCCCGGGAAAATATCTTGGGGGCACGCCCGCAACCCTCAGCGAGATCGAGCAGGTCGGGCATATGCTCCGTGGTCCGAAGAAGATGATCGGGGGGCCGATCGGGTTCGGGTACTCCCCGGAGGGCGGGCAGCGTGCGGTCCGGCAGGTCATCTCGGGTTTTGATATCCTCCTCACGGGCGAGCCGTCAGTTGCACTTGACAATTATCTCAATGGCTGCGACCCGGCCGGCACGCTCGATTATCACTGCACCGATCCCTGGAGTGTCACCGGGAGCGGGATCATCGAACAGCACCCGGATTACCCTTACGTGATGTGCGAACTGGAGACCGCCCGGGGGTGTTCGCATGGAGCATCGGGTGGCTGTTCGTTCTGCACCGAGCCGTTTTACGGGAGCCCGAAATATCGCAGCATCGGGGGTATCGCTGCTGAAGTTGCAGCCTTGTATGCCCACGGAGCGAGGCACTTCCGGGTCGGAAGGCAGCCGGACATCCTCGCTTATGGTGCGGGCTCAGGTGAGTACCCTGCCCCCCGCCCGGATCTTATCGAGGACCTCTTTGCCTCGATCCGGGCCGCGGCTCCCGAACTAAAAACCCTGCATATCGACAACACGAACCCGGCGACCATCACTCGGCATGAAGAGAAGAGCCGTGAGGCGTTGCGGGCGATCATCCGGTATCACACCCCCGGGGATGTCGCCGCATTTGGCATGGAGACGGCAGACCCCGTGGTTGTCGCGGCCAACAACCTGAAAGCCCAGGCCGAGGATGTTTTCCGGGCGATCCGGATCGTGACCGAGGAAGGTGGCCGCCGGCAGGACGGCATACCTGAACTGCTCCCCGGGCTCAATTTTGTCTGTGGCCTGGCCGGGGAGACGGAGAAGACCTATGGACTCAACGAAGAGTTCCTGGTGCGGGTCCGCGATGCAGGGCTGTTGGTACGCCGGGTAAATATCCGTCAGGTGATGCCCTTTGAAGGTACACCCGCGTATACGGACAATACGCTCGGAAGATATAATCGCAGGTTCAGGGCATTCAAGGAATTTGTACGGCAGAATTTCGATCTTCCGATGCTCCAGCGGGTCTACCCCATCGGCACAGTGCTTCGTGACGTCCGCATCGAAGTCTCCGGTGCCCTCTCGTTCGGGCGGCGGATGGGTTCCTATCCGATCCTTGTCGGAATTCCTGTCTGTCTTCCGGAGAGGAAAATGATCGATGCCGTGGTCGTCGATTGGGGCATGAGATCGGTGACCGCCTTACCGGTGCCGGTTGGGATCAACATGCTCCCCGCGGCCGCGATAAAATGGCTGCCGGGCGTCGGGAAGAAACGAGTGGCGGCTGTTCTCGCCAGGCGCCCGTTTAAAAATATCGAGATGTTCCGGAACATAGCGGGAAGTTCGGTGCTCGATCCGCTCCTGAAGTTCTAGATCTGTTTTAATTCGGTAACTTTGATGATGTCCGTTCGGGTGACGATCCCAAGGATCTTCCCGTCCAGTACTACCGGGATCCTGCCAAAGTTGCGGGCAGACATGATCTTTAATGCTTCCATCACGGGTGCGTTCGGCGGCAGGGTGACCGGGTCCCTGGTCATGATATCGCGCACCTGCATCGCCTCGCGATCGATCGACTGCATCCGGTTTACGTCCGCGAGCGTAACCATGCCGATGAGGGAATCCCGGTCGACGACCGGAAACCCGAGATGCTTGCTCGAGTACATCATGGTGATCACCTGGCTGACGGGAAGCGTTGGGGCCACGGTTGTTACCGGGCTGCTCATCATGTCACCGACGGTCACGTTCTGCAGAAGGTAACTGTATTTGACGGCGGTGGACTCTGAGCTTGCCCCGATATAAATAAAGAGCGCGATCAGGATCAGGAACGGGTTGAAAAAGAACAGCCCGATGAGACCAAAGACGATGGCAAACCCCTTACCGACATCCGCAGCGATCTTTGTCGCCCGGTGAAGCGGCATCCTCTTTGCCAGCCATGCACGCAGCACCCTCCCTCCGTCCATCGGGAATGCGGGAAGGAGGTTGAAGGCAAAAAGGATAATGTTGAGGAGACCGAGGTAGCCGAAGATAAAGACAAGCACCCCCGCACTCGCCGCCGTTGATACGAACACCGGGATCGCGTACATGATCGCGACCAGGACAAGGCCTACCAGGAGGCTCGTCAGAGGCCCCACCAATGCCATGGGCAATTCGGCCTTCGGATCCGGAACTCCCTCATCCATGCTCGCGATCCCCCCGAAGATCATGAGGGTGATGCTGTTAATCTTGATACCCTTCCTGCGGGCGACGATGGAATGGGCGAGTTCATGGACAAGGACCCCGGCAAAGAGCCCGAGGGCGACAATTACACCGACCATGTAGGGGATGAGCCCGGAAGTGACGAGGGTGGTATCGATCGGGACAGCAAAAATTGAGGTGATCGCATCGATGTTATTTTTGATTTCGCTGCCGATGATCCAGGCAAAGAGGGGAATGACCAGGATAAACGTGTAGTGGATCAGGATTGGAATCCCGAAAATGCGCCCGATACGATAAGACCCGTCCATAACAAAGGATTATCTTTTTAACTCTTAAGTATATACTTTCATCTGATAACGATGGAAACCCAGATTACGGAGTTGTTCGGGCTTCAGATCTATACGGACAAGGGCATGTTTGTCGGCGAAGTCGAAGATGTTCTCATCGATGTGGATCAGAAGAAGATAGATTCGATAGTCGTCGGCAAAGTCAACGACCAGCTCTTCGAGCTGAAAAATTACAAAGGTCTCAAGATCCCGTACCGTATCATCAGTGCGATTGATGATATCGTCCTGATCCGTCACCTGCCGGGAGCCTTCTCCGGCGGCAGCACGGAAGAGAGTTAAGCCCGTTGTGCTGCGGGGGAACCCCCATATTTTCTTTGCTCCCGCATGGTTGTCTGTATGGAAAACCGGGAAATATTTTCAACGATCACTGCCATACCCCCTGTTTTTGTCAGGCTCGACGGGCGTGCCTTTCACCGCCTCGCCGAGATGCTTTCTTTAAAAAAACCCTTTGACGGGCGATTCAACGACTCAATGGTACAGGTTTGCACTGCTCTCGTTGCTGACAGCGGGCTCAATCCTGAATTTGCATTCACCTTCTCCGACGAGATCAGCCTTTATTTTACCCGGCTTCCCTTCAACGGGAGGGTGGAGAAGATCGACTCGGTGACCGCATCCTTTGCCGCAAGTGCCCTCACCCTGGCCCTGGAGACAGCCGCCCCGCTCTCGTTCGATGCACGGGTCATACCGGCGACGGAGGAATTTGCCATCGGGTACCTGACCGGCCGCCAGAACGAGGCCTGGAGGAATCATCTGAATGGTTACTGTCAGCAGGCTTTGATCGGGGAAGGTATACGTCCCAAAAAAGCCGCAGACCAGCTCAGGGGGCTGCCGGCACAAGATCTCCACGAGATGATGCATACGCGGGGCTTTAACCTTGCCGCGACCCCTGCCTGGCAGCGCAGGGGTGTGCTGGTTTACAAAAAGATTACTCAAAAAGAAGGGTTCAACCCGGTTACCCGGGAGCATGTTATGGCAGAGCGGAGTGCGGTTTCCGTTGAGACCGAACTGCCGCTTTTCACGAGCCCGGAAGGAAAAGGCTTCCTGGGAAAACTCGTGGCTGGCACGTGACAAGGGTTGGATCTTTTTTCACTCCGGTTGGCCATAGTAAATTTGGATGAATTATCATCTGTACGGTCGGATTCAGCCTCCCGCAGGTCTCCAACTCCCGGCAACCAGCTCTCCTTTGTCTCCGGGGAACTTTCCTGAAACCACCCGCTCAGGTCAATAGTCATAGAGCACGACATTCACCATTCGTCTCTGCGAACGGGGGAAATAATGTCCCTCGACCCAAACGGTGACCGAATCCCTTTCACTATCGGATGGAATAAAATACCCCATTGTTTATATCTTTTAACAGAGCAGGACTGATTTCTATAGATGAAGATTCCGGGGTGACAGGATCCGGCATACCCGCTGGATCAGAGGGGCCGGTCCTTAAACGGATAACCACCGCGGCCGGTCTCATCACCGCCGCGATTGGCGTCATCGGCCTTATCGGTCTTGCGTCCGGAATTACCGCCTTCACGAGCGTTTTGCCGGGATACAAATCAATCGCAGTATCTGCGGCGCTCATATGGATCTTCCTCGGCCTTGTCCTCGCGCTCTATGCGACACGACCTCATAGGGGAAAGCTGGTGCTTGCAGTACGGGTCGTCCTCGCCGGTATCGTGATTATCGAAGCGATCGAACTCGCGCTCAGCCTCATGGGGAGCCACTCAGTCATAGAGATCCTTTCGGTCAGGGTCGGGAGCGCACTCCTCGGGAACCCGACCACGCCCATTTCACCGGCTGCTTCCGCGTTGATCATCCCTTCAGCTACCGTGCTTCTCCTCCTCCTCCTGTCCCCTGGTATCAATAAAAAACGGAACCAGCAGATACGGGACGCAGGAGGGATAGCCGGCCTCGCAATCGCTCTCGTAGCATTCACGTTCGTCCTGAGCTATGTGTACGGGGCCCCGTTCCTGTATAACACGGCGCTCGTACCCATGGCCCTCACATCTGCACTTGCCGGACTTTTCACCGGTGTGGGGCTTGTCGCAGCTGCAGGCAAGGCAGCGATCCCGCTGAAATACTTCACCGGCAGTTCGACACGAGCCCGGCTCCTCCGGGTGTTTGTCCCTCTCGTCATCATCCTCACCCTCGTGCAGGACATCCTCTTTGTACTTATCGCTGATGTGTTCCGGGTTCAGGACGCCCTTATCCTCTCGGTCTGCATCGTCATATTCGGCTTCGTAACAGCCTGGGTCATCGCACGGTTTTCCGGCAGGATCGGCAGGGACCTCGAACGGGCAGAGGATGCACTCGTGCAAAAGAACGAGGACCTCGGCGCCATGAACGAGGAGCTTACGGCGATCACCGAGGAACTGCGGCAGAGTAATGACGAACTGATCCGGAACGAGAAGGATCTGATGAAGAGCCAGCAGCGGAATACGTTCCTTGCCGACATTCTCGACAAGTCGGCTCAGTCGTTTGTGGTCGGCTATCCGGACGGTAAGCTGGGGATCGTCAACAAGGCATTCGAGGATCTCACCGGGTATTCAGCAGACGAGCTGAGAGGTATGGACTGGGGCGGGGTTCTGACACCTCCGGAATGGCAGGAGGCAGAACGGCAGCGTCTCGCCGAGCTCCACCGCACCGGCAATCCTGTCTGGTACGAGAAGGAGTATATCCGGAAGGATGGCACACGGGTCCCCATTGAACTTCTCGTCCATCTCGTTGCAAACGAAGATGGTAGTCCTCTGTACTACTATTCATTCATCACCGATATCACCGAACGCAGACAGGCAGAGAAGTCGCTGCATGAGGCGCAGTTGAGGACTGCAACCATCCTTGAGGGTATCGCGGATACGTTTTATTCGGTTGACGAACAATGGCGGTTCACCATGGTGAACCCGGCGGCCGAAAAGGCCCCCTTCGGACGGCCAGCCGTCGAGTTGCTTGGCAGGGTCATATGGGAGCTATACCCGGGCTTAGTGGGCACCCGTATCCACCGCCATTACATCGACGCCGCCGAGAAGCATGCCATGGAGCACTTCTTGTCGCAGTCCTTGCTGAACGGGCGATGGTACGATGTGTTCATGCAGGGGTGGAGGGGCGGGGTCGATGTTTACATGCGCGATATCACCGAGCGCAAGAGAGCCGAGGAGGCGCTGCGGGAAAATGAACAGCGGTGGAATCTTTCGCTCGAAGTATCCAATATGGGAACCTGGGACCTGGATCTCGTCCGGCATACCGCTTACAGGAGTCTAAGGTATGACCAGATATTCGGGTACGCGGAACTTCTGCCAGAATGGACCTATGAGATGTTCCTCGATCACGTTATTCCGGAAGACCGGGAAGAGGTTGATCGAAAATTCCAGGATGCAATAGAAAAAAAGGAGGACTGGAATTTCGAATGTCGTATCCTTCGCAAGGACGGTATTATGCGCTGGATCCTGGCCCGGGGCAGAGGGGAGTATGATGAAGGTGGAAAACTGGTCCGGATGATCGGGATTGCGCAGGATATCACCGAGCGCAAGAGAGCTGAAGAAGAACTGCTCCGCAGGAACGAAGATCTCATCGCGGCAAACGAGGAGATCATGGCGACCCAGGAAGAACTGCAGCAGTCCAATGATGAGCTTATCGAATCAGAACAGGAGTTACGAAAAACAAGCCAGTATCTCGATAACCTGATCAATTATGCCAACGCTCCCATCGTAGTCTGGGATCCGACGTATATGATCACCAGGTTTAACCACGCGTTCGAAGAACTGACGGGAAGAACCGCGAGAGAGATCATCGGCCAGCGACTTGAAGTTCTTTTCCCCGAGCGATATCTGGACGCTTCAATGGAGATCATCAGGAAGACCACGAACGGGGAGCGGCTTAAGATCGTAGAAATTCCCATCCTCAATCGCAAAAGTGAGATCAGGATTGTCCTCTGGAACTCCGCGACCCTTTTTGAAGCTGACGGTTCAACCATCCAGTCGACCATTGCACAGGGCAATGATATTACCGAACGCAAGATGACCGAAGCTGAACTTGAAGAGAGAAACGAGGAACTCAACAGTGCAATTGAAGAACTTACCCGCCAGGGTTACGAGCTCAATGAAGCTCTCAGGGAAAAGGAAGTCCTGCTGAGCGAGGTCCATCACCGGGTGAAAAACAACCTGACCGCCTTCATCTCGCTGCTCAGCCTGGAAAGTACGTACGACGATTCGCCCGCCGGCCTTGCACTGAAAAAAGATCTCCAGAACCGGGCGCGGTCAATGGCGCTTATCCACGAGACCCTGTACAGGACGAAAAAATATTCCCGGGTCGATATGGATGTGTACCTGTCCACCCTGGTCGGGCAAATTGTCAGCTCCTACGAATCGGCAAAATCTGTAGAAACGGTCGTAGATGCCCACGGGATAACGCTCGATCTGTCACGGGCAACGCCAGGTGGGCTGATCGTTAACGAGCTTCTGACAAATTCCCTCAAATATGCCTTCCCGATGTCGTTCGATTGTCAAATGATCCGGGGCATGCCCTGTATGATAGAGGTGAGCCTCACGGAGGATGACGGAGCCTATTTCCTGACAGTCCGGGACAATGGCACCGGACTTCCCGAAGATCTCGACATAACGACCACCAAGACCCTCGGCCTGAAGCTGGTTAACTTTCTGGCAAAGCACCAGCTCAGGGCATCGATCGAGGTCCACTCAGACCGTGGAGCGGACTTCCGGTTCCGGTTCAGGGATAAGAAATAAAAAAAATGCGAAGCCAAAAGGTGGTTCAGTTCAACATTGCCTATCGATAATCCCGACACTTTTTGATGATAATTTTTCTGACGGTATCCTTGTTTTTGAACCTTTTCTTTAACCATAAATCTACATGATTTCATCATTTCCCCTAAATGAATTGCACCGGAGAATCCAAAATCCTCTTACGAATCTCCGGTTGTCTCATCATTCCTTACCCTCTCCGCAAAAAATTTGCGGGATCTTTGCAAAATGACTGCCAAAGAACCTGATAATGAGATTCATATAGTTTGAGCAGGGATTTTCCCCTAGCGTGTTCCCCCTCATTTCGGCCCTGCTGCCGCTTGCCACCACTTCCCTGTCGGATCAGATCCTCAGCTTCGGAATATAGGTATACCTGCTGGTATTTCTCGTGATCATGCTTGCATCCACGATTGTGGGTGGGGCGATTCCCGACAACACCTTTCTGTTCCTTGCCGGTGCTGTCGCGGCCGACAACAGCTTGTCGGTGGAGTGGCTCCTTGTCGTCGCTGTCGGTGGCGGAGTTGCAGGCTACGAGATCAATTACTGGTGCGGACGGCTCCTCGGTCTCACCCTATGCCAACGGAGTTGCCCGATGGTCCTGAACAACAAGCGTGTGCGCAGTGCTTTCGATCTCCTGGATAAATTCGGCCCGGTCTCGCTTGTTCTCAGCAGGTTCCTGCCGGTGCTGAATCTTCCCTCGTTCCTTGCAGGTGTTAACTCGATGAATTATCACCGGTACCTTGCCTATAATCTCATCAGCGCGATAATCTGGTGCGGCGTTCTCCTTACTACAGGGTATTTTATCGGGAGTCTCTCTCTTGTCGGGCTCTATCTTGACTACATCACCGACGTTTTTATCGTTATCATGGCGGCCACCATTATCGTAGCAGTCCTGATCTTTGTCCGGGACTATAATAGCAGCAGATGAGAGAGTCACCGCCCGGGTTTTCCTGTTATCCTTGATTATACGGCTTATTGGGCTGGTCCGGCACAACCAGAACCGTGATGCCTGATAAACTTCCCGGGAAGACGGGATGTCTCCATCAGGCGAAAATAAATAATTAAACGCGCGATAGATCAGATATTCGTTAATTATTCTGAGCATCTCCCCGGCTACTGACCTGGTGCCTGAAATGAAAAAACGCAATCCCCGGAAAAGTAAGAAACCTTCGGGAATCCCGGTGAAAGAAACGGAACAATTGAAACCGGAGGGGCCCGAAGATCAGGCCCGCCTTTTTCCGGTTGTTGGCATCGGTGCTTCGGCCGGCGGTCTTGAGGCATTCACCCGGCTCCTCCATGCACTCCCCCCGGAGACCGGCATGGCATTTGTCTATATCCAGCACCTCGATCCAACTCATCCCAGCATGCTCGCCGAGCTGCTTGCCCGCGAAACTACGATGCCGGTACAGGAAGCAAAAGAAGGTTTCTCCGCGTTACACCGGACCATGTGTACGTGATTGTCCCGAACACGAACCTGACCCTATCCCGCGGCACCCTCCACCTTTCTCCCCGGGGGAGCCAGTCCGGGATGTTCATGCCGGTCAACGAGTTTTTTCACTCCCTCGCAATCGACCAGGAATCCTTCGCTATTGGTATAGTCCTCTCGGGGACTGCGTCAGACGGCGCCATGGGGATAAGGACGATCAACAAGGCTGGCGGGATAAACTTCGCCCAGAGCATCGAATCTGCAAGCCAGGACGGTATGCCCCGGAGTGCAATAGATACCGGTGCCGTGGACTTCGTCCTCGATCCTCTGGGGATCGCAGAAGAGCTAATGAGAATCGGGAAGAACCCCTCCCTTATCCCGGAGAGAAAGAGTGAAACAGATCCCCGGCACCTGCGTGAAGATAAAGTTCTGGAGAATATTTTCCTCGTGCTGAGAAATCAAGATGGCGTGGATTTCAGCCACTACCGGCAGAATACCGTAGTGCGCCGCATCACCCGGAGGATGATCCTCCATAAATTCAACTCGCTTGATGAATATTCGGGCTTCCTGAACGATCATCCGGAAGAGATTGCATCCCGTGATATTCCGATGGTCATGGTGATCCCTTCAACATCCCACTCTTTTACCGATTGATGGTTCCCCATGGTTTCACCGCTGTTCAGAAATGATAAAAGAGCCCCGTTTGGTCCTTTGGCCCGTACTTCATCAGTTATCATTTCACTGACAGTACGCAAGCCGATTTTCTGGTTGTTGAACAGTCGATAGATCCGGTCATCATTGATCATTACGTCTGCTTTGATGAAATCTTCGACTGCAAGGTCGAGTTGCCGGCGTGTTTCCTGGATGCGGCGGATCACTTCCCGGGCGTATCCTTCAGTCTCGAGTTCGGGGGTAAGTGACACATCCACATAAACCGTCGCGTCCTGCATGGGAGCAGAGAAGACATCAGCCGGGAGCTTCTCGGAGAAGGTTACGTATTCTGACCCGATCCCGAAGACCTCGCTGCCGGTACCGAGATTAACGGTCCGCCCGGCATCGATCTCCGCCTTGATGTGGTTGCCGTCAGCGGCCTCGATGAGCCCTTTGACCTTGAAGGAGTTCTTGCCAAATCCTTTTCCGAGTGCTTTCATCACCGGCTCCGCATGCCAGCCGATCCGGTCCCATCGTCCGATGATGACGGAGACCTTCCGGGCATTGGCCCGGCCCTTGCAGACGGCATTCAGCCGCTCGATCGCATCTTTTACCGGTTCAGCGTTCGTGACCACGACAACTTCGGCGACCGGCCAGCGGAGTTTTCGTTTTCCTGCCTGCCGGGCATTCGCAGATGCATCGTCAAAAGACCTGACAATTTCAACAGCGTGTTCCAGTGATACATCGACAAGAGATGAGTCCCCGGCGTTCCAGTCCAGCAGGTGAATACTTGCCGGGTCATGGGTGCATCTGAGGTTCCGGTAAATCTCTTCGGTGAGATGCGGGCAGAACGGGGCGAGCAGCGCGGTGAGCCTGCGCATAACGTAATACATAGTCTCGTAGGCAAACACCTTCTGTTCCGATTCCCCTTCAAGCCACATCCGCGGGCGGACGAGCTGGACGTACCAGCGGGAGAGATCTTCCAGGATAAACGTAATCAGTTCGCGGGTTGCCCGGTGAAGCTGGCATTCCTTCAGCGTCGTATCGACCGTGGCGGCAACCGAATTAATGCGGGATATGATAAAACGGTCCTCATCTGGCATACGGTTGATATGCCTCCTGACGAAGGTATCGTCCCATACGCCGTTCCGGTCCGACGGTTCGAATTTATCGAGGATCATGTACGGCAGGGGGAACCGGTAGACGTTCCAGAGGATATTGACCGCACGGTTGGTAGTCCCCACGCCCTCCCAGTTAAACTTGAGATCATCCCAGGGGGCCGACGATGAAAGGACGTACAGGCGCAGGACATCGACGCCTACTTTTGCGATGACCTCTTCAGGAGTCACGACGTTGCCGAGGCTCTTTGACATCTTCTTGCCCTCGGCATCGAGAGCAAAGCCGTGCATGCAGACGCTTTTGTAGGGTGCCCTGCCAAAGGCGATCGTGCTTGCACCCAGCTGCGAGTAGAACCAGCCCCGGGTCTGGTCCTGCCCTTCGGTGATAAAGTCGGCAGGCCAGAGTTTCTCGAACTCAGCGGTCTTCCCGGGAAATCCGAGGGTTGCCCAGGAAGCCACCGCGGAGTCGAACCAGACATCGAAAATATCCTCTACCCGTTTCATCGTCCCGCCGCAGCTGCAGGAGATCGTCACCTCGTCAACAAACGGGCGGTGCGGGTCTTTGAGCGGCGTGCCGCTTGCCTCTTCCAGTTCTTTAAGGGTGCCTATGACCCGGTACTGGTTGCACTTCGGACAGACCCAGACCGGGATCGGGATCCCCCAGTAGCGCTGGCGGGAGATGCACCAGTCGCGGGCTTCCTTGATCCAGTCGTAGAAGCGTGCACTGCCAGCCCACTCGGGGTACCAGGTGACCTTTGCGACCTCCGCAAGCATCAGGTCACGCATCTCCGAGGCTTTCAGGAACCATTGCGAGGTAGCCCGGAATATAATCGGGGTCTTACAGCGCCAGCAGTGCCCGTAGCGGTGGACAACGGTTTCCTGGGCGAGCAGGTGACTGCCGAGCGCGGCAACGACGTTTTCGTTTGAATCCCTCACGTACTGGCCGGCAAATGCCCCGGCCTCTTCTTTGAACCTCCCGGTGCCATCAACCGGGCAGAAGATGGGAAGTCCCTCTTGAGAACCGAGCACGTAATCGTCCCACCCGTGCCCGGGGGCGATATGCACGATACCTGAATTTTCCAGCAGGACAAAATCCGCGGACACCACTTTGTGATTGATCTCGCGCTGGATGGGCACCTGTTCCTGGAGGGGCGAATCGTACTCCCAACCCTTGAGATCGGCTCCTTTTTTCTTCTCAATCTGGGTAAAATCCTTGAAGCGTCCCTTTTTCAGTACGGCCTTTACCAGGGGCTCGGCAATCCAGAAGCACTCGGTTCTCTCGTCTTTCACTACCGAGACCTTTGCGTACTCGATCCCTTCGGAGACTGCAACCGCGACGTTGGCGGGCAGGGTCCATGGGGTTGTCGTCCAGATAACGAGATACTCATCCTGTTTTCCTTTGAGGGGGAACTTGACGAAGATCGAGGGGTCTTTCTCGTCCCAGTATTCGACTTCCGCATCGGCGATCGCCGTCTCGCACCGCGGACACCAGTTCACCACCCGGTGCCCCCGTTCGAGCATGCCTTTCTCGTCGGCCCGGGCAAGCGTCCACCACGCAGCCTCGATATACTCGGGCCTGACCGTCTGGTAGGCATTTTTGAAGTCGAGCCAGACACCGAGACTGGCGAACTGGTCGTCCATGAGCAGTTTGTTTTTGATTGCAAACTCCCGGCATTTATCGATGAACGGCTGGATGCCGAACTTTTCGATGTCCTTTTTGGATTTGAAACCCAGCTCCTGTTCCACCTTGACTTCGATCGGCAGCCCGTGCATGTCGTAGCCTGCCCGGTCGATGACATCCCTGCCATTCATCCGCTGGTAGCGCAGGATGCTGTCTTTTAAGATCTTGTTCCAGGCAGTCCCGAGGTGGATGGTCCCGGTGGTATAGGGAGGCCCGTCGACAAAAAAGAATGGCTTCCCCCGTGAGCGATGCTCTTTTACGGTCTTATACGTGTCGTGAGTGCGCCAGTGCTCCTGCACCTCACGCTCGATCGACTGCGCATTGAAGTTAGCGGTGACTTCTCTCACAAAACCCCTCTTTGAATACTGATAGGACGCAGGATGTGCGTGATGGAATGTTGGCGCCGGAACACAAAGTAGTTTTTCCCGGAAGTCTCCTGCAGCCGGGTTACCCGGGAAGACTTCCTGATAAAAATGAGTCCATTATTTCAGGATCGTAAGCCATATATGTGTCACTTTTATATTGAACATCATGCGATCGCTTGCATACATCTGTCTTCTTACCGTGCTGGTGATGGTCCTGGCATGCACCGCCGGTTGTACCTTTTCACGGAACACTGCTCCCGTCCCGGTGACCACAATCCTTCCTGTTGTGACGAGTTCCCCGGCAAGTTCCCCTCCCGTGCAGGCAACTTCCATGACTCAGGCAGTGAATACCGGGGTTGTCGACACCACCATTACCATCCATTACAATGACTATGACTGTCTTGATGTCCAGCAGGAACTGGGCGTCGTGTTTCTCAACCCTGATCAGAAGTATACTATCCGGGTATCCCCACCGAACAGCCAGGTCAACGTGAATCTCCTGCTCCTCGATGTCGGCGACAAGGAGAAGCTGCAGGCCGCACTACCGGTATGGAACGCCATAGCCAAGACCTGGGACTACGAGGGTATTGTGCCGCTCGTCCAGTTCAATGATGTCTCTACCCCCCAGGAAAAGACGGTCACGATAAAGAGCCAGGGTAAATATTTCCTCTGCGCCGATGACCGGAAGGAGTCCGGAATGAATGACGCCATCATCAGGGTGCCGGTGAAGATGACGAGAGTAGGATAGCGGGAAGAGGCGATGGTTCTATCATCCCTCTTTTTTCTCCACAAGTTTCCGATACATTTCCTCCCCGACGCATTCCCTGGCGTACCTGCACCACTGGACACATGAGGTAATATCGTTGGAGACAACAAATCCGCAGCTGCTGCAGGTCACCCTGAGGTCATTCGAAAAGATCTCAACATCTTCGCCACACTGCGGGCACTTTTTTATCGAGAGTGTTGGTGTCCGGAGATTCGCAGCACCGGGACAATGATCAAGCACGGAAGTGCTCCTGTTTTTCCTGAGGCCGTATATCGTCGGGGCTCAGCATTTTGTATTCCCGCAGGAGTGCTTCACGGTATTCAGTCATCTTTTTTGTGGGAATGTAATTAAACTGCCGGACCCGTTTGATGATTTCTTCGGTGATGGTTTCATCATCGGTAAGTTTCAGGCTTGCAACATCCCGGAGTATCCAGTCCAGCCGATCAATCCCGGTCTCCTTTCCCTCAATAGGGATTTTCTTGATCTTTATCTGGTCCGGAGGAATGCCGCCGCATATCGTGCAGTAGTATCCGTCCTTCTCATTGCCACCCATAGTTCACTCCCGTATCATCGTGAGACTCATCTTGAACCGGGTAATCCCTGAGAGGGCGTGGGGGGCGTTTGCAGGAAAAATGATGGTCTCTCCTTCCTTCATCTGCCAGGTCTGCCCGGCGATCCAGACCTCACACTCGCCCTCGAGTATGGTAACGGTTGCATCGTAGGGTGCGGTGTGTTCGGACAAGCCCTCATTCTCATCGAATGAAAACAAGGTGATACTGCCCGCCTTTCTGTTGATGATCATCCGGCTGACAACGGTTCCTTCCTGATAATTGACGAGATCTTTGAGTTTCAGCACTTTTCCTTTGAGCTCGTCGCGCTTTTTATCCGGTTTTCCGGTCATTTCCAGGGATTCGGGTTTGAACTCCATAATGATCATTACTGCTGGTCTTTTCCATGAATCGTACCCGATTATGCCGAAGATGGCACAATGCCGAGCTGCTGCATCAGCCCCATCAGGTTCGCTTCACCCCAGAGCTCAGCGATCTTCCCATTCTGCAGACGGAAGATTTCAATACCGGTCATGACAATCGCCTTTCCGGTTGGCGGGAGACCCATAAATTCCCCGTTGTGCATACCCCGAGCGGTAAACCGGCACGTAACCTTATCGCCTTCCGCTACCAGGTCATCGATGGTTACGTTCAGGCCATGGAAGGCAGTCCGGCAGGTTGTGATGATATTGTTTATCGCTTCGATCCCGGGGCCGGGTGTGGGCAGGGGAACATGCAATGAGAAATCAGGAGCAAGCAGTGCATCGGCTGCCGCTAAGTCACCTTTTGAAGGCCCTACCTCGAAAAATTTCCGCACCGTTCCCCTGTTCGCTTTTTCGGTTGTTGTCTGCGTCATGCATTATGCTGGACAGGTAACTATTTAATTCTGTTGTCCCTAACAAAGTAACAAATGGATGCAGCAATTGAAAATCTTGTCCTCCTGGGGCTCAAAGAATACGAGGCAAAAATCTATGTCGCACTTGTTGGACTTGGCGAGGCAAATGTCCGCAGGATCCACGAAGTCAGCGGTGTTCCCCGTCCCCGTGTGTATGATGTCCTGAACGAACTTGCTGCAAAGGGGTTCATCAATATACGGCAGGGAAGCCCGCTGATGTACAGTGCGGTTCGGCCGGACAGTGTGGTATCCTTTTTAAAAAAGGACCTTGATACCGCAGCCCGGGAAAGTGTGAAAGCACTTGAGATTCTGTCAGTTGATGCACAGCAGAATTATTCACCGATATGGTATGTCCATAGTGACTGGACCATCCAGAGGAATCTCGAAATGCTGGTGGAAGGTGTCCACCGGGAACTTATTGTTCTCTGTTTCAACAAAGAGACCCTGAAAAAATTCCAGGGGCCGATCACGTCAATGGGAAAGGATCGCACGGTTAAGATCCTGTTCCCCAAAGGGTTAACCGAAGGTATTGCTCCCCTTGATGGCACTTCATTCTATGAGGCCGGTACGCTCAGGAATTTTTTCGGGGTAAACATTTTTGAGAAGGTGTTTTCCACACCCATCAACCGCGAAGGTACGATATTCAGACTCGAATGCATCTTTATTGCCGATGACCGGGAATCCATGCTCATCTACACGCAGAACGGGAACCGGATGGCGGTAATTATAACCCTCCCCTTCATCACCTGCGTCCAGAGCCGGTTGTTCTCCCGGATGATTGAGCGTGCACATCAGGTTGATCAGAGCGGAAAAAAACATCCTGTAGCAGGAAAAGGCATAAAAGAAGGCAGACGAATTTCAAAACAAAGGAAAGGTGAATAGAAATGGCAGATCCGAACGGCGCAATTCTCCAGCGTGATGGGAGGACCTATGCGGTAGTGACCCATATCCCGGCAGGGATCGTGACACCGGAAGATCTTGAGAAAATCGCGAAAACCGGGCGGAAGTACCGCGTTCCTATGCTCAAGATCACCAGCGGCCAACGGATAGCACTTGTCGGCCTTGAACCGGGTGATGTGCAGAAAGCCATCACTGATCTGGGCCCGCTCGCAAAACCAGAAACGGCCCCGTGTGTCAAGTTCGTTCAGGCATGTCTGGGCATTGATATGTGCAGGTTTGGCAACCAGGACTCGATCGGGTTCGCCAGGGCGGTCGATAAGCAGTTCAGGGATCAGACATTTCCGGCGAAGATCAAGATCGGGATCTCAGGTTGTCCGCGTTGTTGCGGTGAGAGCCATATCCGGGATATTGGGATCATGGGAACAAACAAGGGATGGACGATCCTCTTCGGCGGCAACGGGGGGACCCGGCCAAGGTTCGGGGACATCATAGCCCGGAATCTTTCTGCACCAGAGGCACTGGACTGCACGCAGAGGCTTGCAGAGTATTACCGGTGCAATGCGAATCCCCGTGAGCGGACCGCCCGGTTCATGGAACGTATCGGTATGGAAACCCTCAAATCCGAGCTGCTGACATTACTTCCGTACATACCCGTTGAGATGGTGAAATGAAGATGAAAATTACTGAAGTTTCAAACGTTGTATCAGGCCCGAACCCGCATCATGTCGATGCACGCAAGATCTACGAAACCCCGCATGCGGTGGCAGTTGTCATCACGCTCCAGCCTGGCGAAGGGCTGAAGAAACACATCACGCCGGTCGATGTCTTCTTCTACGTGCTGGAAGGAACCGGTGTCGTCGAGATCGGCGATGAAAAGAAGATGGTCGGGAAAGATATGCTGGTCGAGAGCCCGACCCGTATCCCGCACAGGTTGTCGAACGAGAGCGAGGCGGTCTTCCGGGTACTCGTGGTAAAGGTGCCAAAACCGACGGAAGAGACAATATTACTATAAACCCCCTTTTCATTTCTCTGATCATATCGAAATTAAGCCCAAAACGGGCTCCTTTTCAGTTCATACTATTTAGGACATTGTAGGAAAACCCCGTCAAATCGTCCTTTTCGTTTCATGGGGAAAATATGCTCAATAATTATCCAGTTTTCCAAAATACAGCCTATTTACATCTCATCTAATGGCTTACAACGCTCTTTTGGCAGCCTTAATTATTGCCAATTTTATCCTTGCAGGGACCCATAAACCCTGCCACAACGTGTATATGAGGCTCGATTTTTTCTGACGAAGTTCTAAAAAAAAAGGGTTAAGTTGACCGGACAACATTTCAGGAGAATTTACAGGCCCAGGTCAGACAACCCGGGATGATTGTCCGGGCGCCGGCCGAGCGGCCACCGGTACTTCCGGTCCGCCTCTTTTATCGGTACATCGTTGATACTTGCGATACGGCGCTTCATCAGGCCATTCGCATCGAATTCCCAGTTCTCATTGCCATAGGAGCGGAACCATTCTCCTGAATCATCATGCCATTCGTACGCGAACCGCACGGCAATATGATTATCGGTAAAGGCCCACATCTCTTTGATCAGGCGGTAGTCAAGTTCCCTTGCCCACTTCCGTTTCAGGAATTCGACGATCTCCCTGCGACCGTTTATGAACTCGGCCCGGTTACGCCATGTGCTGTCAATAGTATATGCGAGCGACACCTTATCGGGGTCACGGGAATTCCATCCATCTTCTGCTCCGCGAACTTTCTGTACCGCGGTCTCTTTCGTAAACGGCGGTACCGGGGGTCGGCTGTTTTCTGCCATACTGGCTCATATATCTTCGTTATTGATAAAACCTGATATTGCCGCACCATGCAAATAAAATCTTACGTTTTCTTGAGAGTGAGCACTAAACAACAAATGCTTACCCGGAGTGAAACCTCAAGTCATCCGGATTGAACATGAATGATAACCTCCTGCAGGAGCGACCGGTCTGCGGTTAATGATGATCCAGAAATACTGATTGAATCAAAGGGAAAATCATGGGACAGATCGCAGTAATCGGTCCGGCTGATCCTTCAGTGGAAGAATACGAGACTGCCCGGACGGTCGGCTGCCTGATTGCCAGCAATCACGAAACGACTGTCTGCGGCGGACTCTCCGGCGTGATGGAAGCGGTGTGCAAAGGCGCACAGGAACGAGGCGGGCTGACAATCGGGATCGTACCTGATACCGGCAACGGGAACCCATACCTCGATATTGTTATCCGCTCGGGCCTCGGGTATGCCCGGAACGCCCTTGTTGTCCAGTCTTCTGATGCCGTCATCGCTATAGGGGGAGGGTACGGGACCCTCTCGGAGATTGCACTCGCACTGAAGATAAATCGCCCGGTCTTTGGCATAAAAACGTGGGAGATCAAAGGGGTAACGAGATGTGCAACTCCTGAGGAGGCGGTGCTTAAGGCAGTTCGCGCCGCACGCCGGTCTCCCGGGTATCGTAGCCCCCGAGACGGTCCATAACGTCCCTGAATGCGTATGAGGTGATGGCGGCACAGAGTTCCGCCACTCGCGGGTCCTCAAGATGCTCGCGACGGATGGCGATTTCGTAGCGTTCTGTTGCCACGGAAACGAACTCAAGCCCGAGTGCTTTTGCCGCACTATAGACAGCCACCCCCGCATCCGCCTCACCGGACTTCACAGCAAGTGCCACCGCAAGGTGCGTGGTCACTTCACGCTCGTAGCCCCGGATCGTTCCAGGCCTGATTCCCCGTAATTTCAGCTCATGATCCAGCAGCATCCGCGTCCCCGAACCCCGCTGGCGGTTGATGAACTGGTGCTTCGGGAGCTGGTCAAATCCGATACCTTCCCGGGATACAATACCCTGCTGGCGTTCTGCGACACAGAGGAGAATAATCTCTTCGCCGGGCAGGTATTTTTCCATGAACGGGATATTATAATCCCCGTTTTCCGCAAGCAGGTGCATGGGCGCCGCGTGGCATTCGTTCTTCTTCAGGGAGAGGATGCCTCCCATGCTCCCGACGTGGGTAGAGTGAAGTTCAACTTCTTTTTGCTGGAGAAGGTCGGCGATATAATCAATCAGGGGATCATGGCTCCCGGTGACAAGGAGCGCCTTTTCTGCCTCGGCACGGGAAACGGTGAGCGTTGCTGCCACCTTACTACCCGCTTCGCAGCCTTCTGAACCGGCGGGTAGTCTGAGATAGGCGTTTGACCGCACCGCACTCATCTGCACCCCGGCCCCTCGTGACAGTGGAGAGATTACCCAGGAATCTCCCACAAGCCCGAGTGAACAGAGAATAAATTCATCACTCCCGATATCCTTTGACACCGAGACCGTCAGCCGGGCATCAATCGAACCCGGCGAGGGTGCGGGAAGCCCGAAAGCGTGGATAAGCGGTGTCACGATCTCCCGAAGTACTGTCAGCGCTGAGAGAGGATACCCCGGCATCCCAATGACCGGTTTTTTATCGATCCGTCCGATAATGGCAGGCTTGCCGGGTTTGATCGCAACGCCATGGACCAACACCTCCCCGAGTTCTGCAATCACATCGGCGGTATAATCTTTTGTCCCGGCAGATGATCCGGCAGAGATGATCACACAATCATTTTCATGAATGGCACGCTGGAGGCTTTTTTTAATCGCTGCAGGATCGTCTTTCACCATGGGGTACCGTGTGCAGGTTGCACCAAGTGTAGCCATCATGGCTTCTGCCATCATGGTATTGCTCTCCACGACCTGTCCCGGAGCCGGGCGACTGCCATGAGCGACGAGCTCACTCCCGGTCGGTATGAGGCCGATCCGGACCGTGAGGACGTCAAGCCCGGTGATACCGTATGCCGCAAGAGCCCCGACATCGTGCGGGCGTATGCGGTGACATGACGGAAGGACCATCTCGGACTCGCCGATGTCCTCGCCGGCGGGGCGGATGTGCTGCCACGGGGAGGCCGCCCTGCGGATGGTGAACCGATCGTGATCGATATGCACATCCTCGATCATGATCACGGCATCATATCGTGGAGGCACGACATTACCGGTATTTACCCGCACTGCCTCGCTCAGGGTGACCGGGTGTTGTTCGCTCGCTCCCCTGGTCTTCTCTGCGATAACCGCGATGCCGTCCATCGCCGCAAGGTGCACTTCGGGGACCGAGTACCGGGCAAAGACAGGTTCTGCAGTTATACATCCAACAGCCCTGATCAGATCCAACCGCTCCCGTGACGGGGTTAAGTCAAACCCGGTACGAAGGAGCGCAAGAGTGTCAGCAAGTGATGTCACGGTCAGGTAGCGTTTTACCATAGGATCACCTCGACCGGTGTTCCGGTCTCCAGCCCCTCGCTGTCGGCAGGAACTCGTACTACTCCGGTACTTTGCACCAGCGTATTCAGCAGCCCGGATTTACCGAAGACCGGTGTGGCGATCCCATCCCGCACGGCGACCCGCACATAGTCCTCCCTGCCTTTCGAGGAAGGTACATTCTGGCCGAGGGTCGCCTGCATAACCCGTATATTGCTTTCGGTTTCACCGGTCATGCCGGCAAGAAGGTGACGGATAATAGCGATAAGTACGATATAGGCAGATGCCGGGTGGCCGGGGAGACCGACCACGGGCGTAGTCCCGCACCTCCCGATAATGGTGGGCTTGCCGGGGGAGATGGCGATACCATGGACCAGTACCTCTCCCTGTTCTCCGATAACTGCCGCTACCATGTCGCGGTCATCCTTGGAGCTGCCCCCCGAGATCAGGACAGCATCGCATTCAGCTGCTGCCCTGCTGATGGCTGAACGGAGTGCATTCCGGTCATCCCGGATAATCCCGAAGAGGAGCGGTATACCTCCCTCGGCCTGCACAAACGACGCCACCACGTACGAGTTGACGTCCCGGACCTGCCCGGGAAGCGGTTTTTTACTGACAGGAACCAGTTCGTTCCCGGTCGAGATGATCCCAATTTTTGGCATCCTGACGACAGGGACTGTTGTGCATCCTGCTGCGGCGAGTACGCCGATATCCCGTGGGGAAAGCCGTTTCCCTTCCGGACACACGGCGTCCCCCCGGGCAAAATCCTCGTTGAAGAAGAGTACATTTTCCCCATATGCCACCGCTCTTCTGACCAGCACTTCCCCGCCGAGCTGCTCGACGTTTTCGATCATCACTACGGCGTCGGCACCTTCCGGGAGGATACCTCCGGTGGGAACATAGATGCATTCGCCCGGTCTCACCGGAATACCGGAGGAAGACCCCATCGCGATCCTCCCTCGAAAGGCAAGGATCGAGGGAATGGAATCACCTGAACCCGTGGTATCGGCTGCCCGCACGGCAAAGCCATCCACGACCGAGCGGGTGAAGCCGGGGATATCGACGTCGGCATGCACGTCCTGCGCGAGAATGCGGTGCAGTGCATCTTCGAGAGAGACCGACTCATTCCCGCACCGGACTGCGATCTTCCCGACTTCTTCGACTGCCTTTGAGACTGAAACGAGCTGTAAAAAAAGACTCATTTAAAGCAGCCCAGTTGACAGCCGCGGATCTTGATATTGTGGGTATTACAGTACTCGCTGATCTCCTTTTTTGGGATGTGGAACTTCGCAGCGATGGAGAATGCCTCCGGGCATGTGATGGTTTTCTCGATTCCTGCACTCTTGAAAGCCTGTTCAATCTTGTCTGCGTCCATGGTAACAATATGATGTGTATTTCTTCATAGTGTTTACTCATCCCGCATCAGGACACGCTTAATCGTGATGAAAAACCCATAATGGGTGATGAAGGTTGCACTGATCAACTCCCGGCAGGACAAGGCGGGCGTGAATATACGGCACCATATCGAGGAGCTGCTCGGGTCAGGACCGTGGCAGGAGCAGGAGCGGTCCTACGAGTTCATTGAAGTCGAAGAGAGGCTGATCCATGCCGAGCATGTCGACCGCCGGACTGATGCGGATTGTGCGATCTTCCTCTCGCGGCATTCCAGCGTTCATCCCGTACCGGTCCTGACCGTCCATGTGACCGGAAATTTCAGGACAGCAGATCTCGGGGGGACTCCCCGCACGCTTGCACCCGCTGCGACAGGTATGATGCAGGCAACCCTCCGCATGCTTTCACGGCATTGTCCGGAGGGCTACCGGGTCTCATACGAGGTCACCCATCACGGGCCGACCGGGCTTTCCCTTCCCTCGTTCTTCGTGGAGATCGGCAGTACCGAGAAGGAATGGACCGATCAGGCTGCGGGGAAGGCCGTGGCGGAGAGTGTGCTCTCTGCATCCCCGGCAAATCCTGTCCCGCTCATCGGTTTTGGCGGTACCCATTACGCCGCCCGGCAGACAGAGATTGCTCTGACTTCCCGGGGAGCGTTCGGTCATATCGCTCATACCCGCGAAATTGCGATACTGGACGAAGAGATGGTCCAGGCAATGACGGAAAAGAGCGGCGCCGTTGCTGCATATATCGACCGGAAAGCTCTGGATCGCGAAGATCTCACCCACCTTGCCACCCTGCTGAAGCGGCTCTCGATTATAAGGTTATCCGAGAGCGAGATCATGGCATTGGGACGCCTCCCGTGGGATACCTACCGGGAAGTCAGGAAGATCGCAGAGCAGGTCTCGCCGGATGCCCGGTGTTACATCCATGATTTGAAGGGCGAGGGAAACCTCAGCACGGTCAGCATTGATCCGGTCCTCCTTGGCGAAACGGTAAAATCCGGGGAGCCCGACCTGATAAAAAATCTTGAAAAACTGCCCCTCGTTCACCTTTCCACGCAGGATAACCGCTTTCTTCCCTTTTTTATCACGTATGAAGGCGATTCGTCACAAATAATAAATGATTTAAATACATTGTGCGTAAAAATCATACGTAGTAACGAGATCACTGTTACGGAGAAAGACACCCTGATCCTACGTAAGGTAAGGTTTGATCCCCATAAAGCGCGCGAACTCGGGGTACCGCCCGGACCTTCCTACAAGCACCTGGCTGAGGGCCAGGAGGTCACGATCGATGGCAGAGTTATTACGCCTGCCATGGTCTCTTCCTGCAGTGAAATCAAGATCCACATCCCGGGGTTGGAGAAGTATACATGAGGTCAATTGTTGAAGAGGCACTTACCAAAGCGAGGGACGAGACAGTTCTGCCCTCGCAGAATAATGAAGACCTTGACCAGATCCTGGCTGAGCTCAAAACCGAGATCACCGTGATCGGTTGTGGCGGCGGGGGATCGAACACGATCTCCCGCATGATGGAGGAAGGCATCCATGGCGCAAAACTCATCGCCATCAACACCGATGCCCAGCACCTTATCCGCACCCAGGCGGACCAGCGCATCCTTGTCGGCAGGCAACGGACCCGGGGTCTCGGTGCCGGCTCCATCCCCCAGATCGGTGAAGAGGCGGCTCTCGAGAACGAGCAGGAGATCCGGGCGGTTGTATCCGGGTCCGACATGGTCTTCATCACCGTCGGCCTTGGCGGGGGTACCGGTACGGGGGTCGCCCCGGTCGTGGCAAAAGCCGCACGGGAAGAGGGTGCTCTTACCATCGCGATCGTCACGCTGCCATTCGCTGCGGAAGGTGCCATCCGCCTGGAGAATGCAGCGGCCGGGCTCGAACGCCTCCGGGATGTGGCGGACACCGTAATCGTCGTTCCCAACGACAGGCTCCTCGAAGTCGTACCCAAACTCCCCCTGTATGCCGCGTTCAAGGTAGCAGATGAAGTCCTCATGCGGGCGGTAAAGGGTATCACCGAACTGATTACTATGCCCGGGCTGGTCAATCTTGACTTTGCGGATGTACGCACTGTCATGGAGCGGGGAGGCGTAGCCATGATTGGGATGGGTGAGAGTGACAGTGAGGATAAGGCAGCAGATTCGGTGAAAAAGGCGATCCGATCCCCGCTTCTCGATGTGGATATCAGCGGGGCGACCGCTGCACTGGTCAATGTGGTCGGCGGGCCGGATATGACCATGGAGGAAGCCGAAGGGGTCGTCCAGGAAGTGTACAACCGCGTCGACCCGAATGCGCGGATCATCTGGGGCGCTCAGATCGACCCGGCGATGCAGAACAAGATGCGTACCCTGCTTGTGGTCACGGGCGTACGGTCGCCACAAATATATGGTCGTAATGAGAAGCTTACCCCCAAAGTACAGAAACAGTTTGAGATCGATTTTCTCAAGTGAGCAGATATGGAAATTTCAAAACCTGATTTCAAAATCGATATACACGAGGAGTTATTCCGCAAGTATTTGCGGGTGATAAAACTCGCACGCACCCCTACCCGGGAAGAGTTTACCAAGATCGCGACCGTCGCTGCGGCGGGTGTCCTGGTCGTTGGCCTGATTGGATTCATTATCTACGAGTTCTTCATCATAATACCGCACTGATGGGCATGACACAACCAGTACAACCGGCGCCAGCAGCGCCCCAGATCCCCGAGAGCCCTGAAGTCTTCAACAACCGCATCTTTGCGATAAAAACGACCTCCAAGCAGGAGCGGACCGTTGCGGACAATATCCTCAAGGCGATAGAGACCAAGGCGACCGATGTCAAGGTCACTGCAATCATTGTTCCCAACGAACTGCAGGGATATGTTCTCATCGAAACCCCGGAGAAGCTGAACAGGATCGAGCAGCTCGTAGAGAAGGTTGCCCATGCACGATCGGTCATCAAGGGAGAAACAAGCCTTGCCGAGGTCGGGCATTTCCTTGTCCCGAAACCGGTCGTCGCAGGTATCGATGAAGGCACGATCGTCGAGCTGATCGCCGGACCGTTCAAGGGCGAGAAGGCAGTCGTCAAGCGTGTTGACTCCTCAAAGGAAGAGATAACGGTCGAGCTTTACGAAAGTGTCGTCCCCATACCTATCACGGTACGGGGCGATAATGTCCGGGTGGTCGAGAAGTTCAAGGACCGGTAAGTCCCATCTTTTTTTTTAAATTATTCACCATCAACGGTGAAAAAACCGGATAGGGAAGAAGACCCGTTGTTTTCGTTCTGTTTTTCACAATGATGTTACCCGATTAATCCTGTTATCTGGGGGTATCCTGCAACGATGGATCCCGAAAAAAATTACCGGCTCAATGCAAAACGTTAATGAGAGATTTAACAATAGCTGATTATGGCATGGATTGAAACAATAGGCCGGGAAACAAAAATTAACAGCGATAAAATTGAGCGTATTTATTTTCAAACCTCACGAGCCAAACTGTTCGAAGGGGATAAATTATTCGAACAGGATTTAGAGGAAGGCGGTAATACCGCAGAGTGTGTGCAGGAAATACAAACCATCAGACTGGATGTCCGTGTTTCCTGCAGGGATGCAGACTGCATTATTTTTTCTGTTGATATCTCTTCAAAATGCTTGGAATATGCCATCTATAAATCAGGAAAAAGTTTCCGCCAGAAAGATGAGGGGGAGAACGACTACCATTACGGGAAGCACCGGCGATCTTTCATTGTTTATCACTCATATCCGATACGACTCGTATTAGGCAATACCCTTATTTCCGAAATAATATCTGTAATTTCAACGGCAAAAAACGAGGACGTACTGAATTTCTTTACGTCATTCAAAGAAAAGGACATAGGACTTTGTAAAAGCTTTCAAACGCTGGAAGAAGAATTTGATAATCTTGAAATGGACCCGGAATGGGAGAGGGAAAGAATCAAATTCCTGAAGAAAAAGAATTGGCTTTAAAATAACCTAAAAAGCCGCGAACGGTTTAAACTGCAGCTTAAATTGATTATATTCTTTTTTTTTTGATCGGAGCTTTTCCCAGAACCATAAGGAAATGCCTTAAATAAAGGGTCGGACAATCAGAAATGGTCTCCTGACCCTCATCCCTGCTCTACCCGGAAAAGCACGGAATAAGAGTCTGAAAAATGAGGTAAAATAAGCTCATTTCAGGCTCTGTTTCACTTTTCCTTATCCCGAGTCCTGCCGGAACTTCCTTAAAATTGCCCCGGTTGCCAAAATACAGCTGAAATGCCCCCGCCTATTGGCCGCCAAAGGCCTTTAAACCGAGGCAAATTCAGCCGGCTATTTAGCACATTTGGACCCCAAAATACCGCCGGAATGAAGATACAGGGATCTTTTTTTGAACGAAGGGTATCTAATTCTGGTCAACAGAATTGCTTCAGGATTGTGTGATTCGGAGGTTCTGATTTGTTGAGCATGACCTACAGTGTGAGAGAAGATTGCACCGGTATTTTTCTCTCATGCGGACGTTATTCACCTTTTTATGACAATGCTTTATTCCCGTGTTCGCTGGTTCTTATACGGATAGCATCAGTTAGTGGGCAGACAAAAATTTTCCCGTCGCCCTGCTGTCCACTTCTGTTGATTTGAGTAAGAATATCAACAACAAGGGGGACTTCATCGTCATTTACCACCATCATGAGCATTTTTTTCGGGAGAAATCCAAGTTCAATTTCCTTTTGAACGGGAACATGGTATTTTGGATCATCAGCATTACTGATTATACCACGCTGCTGCATGATGTAAACGCCGACGTCCCTCCGTACGGTGCCCTCGGGATCCGGTGTCCGTATTGTTCCTCGCTGCCTTCCCCGTCCAATGACATTAAAAAATGTAATCCCTTTGACACCCATTGATTCAAGGGCATTTTTTGAAGGTTCCACCTGATCAGTTCGGATAATTGCAATAATCTCTTTCATACGTATCCGCTCTTTTTATTTTTCGCCGGTCCTGATTGTATGGGATTCCTCAACATCAGTCACGAAAATCTTTCCGTCACCAGGATTTCCCGCGGCGGGATACTCCTTCATGCCGGTCCTCGCTGCTGTTTCAATCACCTTGATTGCCTTGGCCACAGCATCATCAGGAAGAACGATCATCAGCATTTCTTTCGGCATCTCGCTATACCGGACAGATCCCTGGGTAATTCCCATTTCTTTGCCCCGCCCGGTAACATTCATTCGTGTCATGGCATAGATGCTGTTTTTTTCCAGCGCTTCAATCACCCGCTGCGTAGATTCAGGTCTGATAACTGCGCGAATTAATTTCATGAATATCCCTCCTGCAGATTCTGTTCTTACCATTGATTACAAGTAGTGATTACATATCGAAGTACAGGTGGAATTCCCACGGGTGCGGCCGGAGCCTGACCCCGTCGATTTCAGAGCGTTTATACTCAATCCAGACATCAATCACATCCTGCGTAAAGACTCCTCCTTCGAGCAGGAACTTGTGATCCACTTCAAGTGCGTCAATTGCCTGTTCAAGCGATCCCGGGACAGTCGGTATTTTCTTCGCAGCTTTTCCCTCGAGATCGTACGTATTGCCCTCAAACGGCTGGCCGGGGTCGATCTTCTTCTTAATCCCGTCAAGACCTGCCATAAGGAGCGCCGAGAAGGACAGGTACGGGTTGCACATCGGATCGGGAGGGCGGAACTCAATCCGTTTCGATTTAGGATTCTCCGAGTACATCGGAATCCTGATGGCGGCGGAGCGGTTCCGGAGCGAATACACGAGATTGACCGGGGCCTCGTAACCCGGCACGAGCCGCTTGTAGGAATTCGTCGAAGGTGCACAGAATGCCATGAGTGCATTGGCATGCTTCAGGAGTCCACCGATATAATATATCGCGGTCTGGCTAATCATTCCATATCCTTTCGCATCGAAGAAGAGGTTCTTTCCCTCCTTCCAGAGAGACTGGTGCGTATGCATCCCCGAACCGTTGTCGCCGAACAGCGGCTTGGGCATGAAGGTCGCGACCATACCGAAATTCTGCGCCATGTTTTTCACGATATACTTATACATCATGCAGTAGTCCGCCATCCTGACAAGCGAACTGTACCGCATGTCGATTTCATTCTGGCCGGCGGTCGCGACTTCATGATGATGAACTTCTACGGGAATACCGGTCTCAATCATCTTAAGGATCATCTGGCTGCGGACATCCTGAAGCGAGTCATGGGGAGGTACCGGGAAATATCCCTCCTTATATCTCGGCTTATAGCCGAGATTGGGCTGCTCATCCCTGCCGGAATTCCAGCTGCCCTCTATTGAGTCCACCGCATAAAATCCCTGGTTCACACTCTGCGAATACCTGACATCATTAAACAGGAAGAACTCATACTCCGGTCCCCAGAAACTCGTGTCGGCAATGCCGGTAGATTTGAGATACTCTTCCGCTTTATGGGCAATAAACCGCGGATCACGGGTATATGCCTGTTTCGTGAGAGGATCAAAAACATCACAGATGATTGAGAGAGTGGGTACTTCGCAGACCGGGTCGACAACTGCGGTGGATGTGTCCAGGTACAGGAGCATATCAGACTCCTGGATCTTCTGGAAGCCCCTGATGGAAGATCCGTCAAAGCCTATTCCTTCTGCCCAGATTCCGGACTTAGAATCGGTGGAGCCGTTGAGTTCCGATGCAGGGATTGAGAAATGCTGCCAGAGACCCGGCAGGTCGTTGAATTTTAAGTCAACAATCTGAATTTTTTTCTTTTTTATAAGAGAACCGACTTCGTTAATCTGTTCCCTTGTAACTTCTGTCATTTTTTTTGGTTTATTCACGTGCGCCATTCTAACACCATCCAATATTTCGAATGCACTGAAACGGTGCTCAATGCTTGTGCAAATAACAGGCATACTTGCTATGCCTGCCGGGTTTGCATGGAATAAGTATAGCAAATAGCAATATTTAAATATATAGGAAAGAACCTTCTTTCCTATATACTACTCTCAGGTGAAGTGAATGGCTATTGATTCAGGAGCAACAGCATGGATCCTCGCATCGACGGCGCTTGTCATGATCATGACGCCGGGTGTGGGATTGTTCTATGGTGGTCTTGTCAGGAAGAAAAATTTCATCAACATGATCACCCTGTCGTTCGTTGCCTTTGCCCTAGTCAGCATCCAGTGGGTGCTGTTCGGGTACTCCCTCGCGTTCGGCCCGGATGTCGGCGGATTTATCGGCAACCTACAGTATCTCGGACTGAATAACGTGGGCATGGACCCGGGGCCGTACAGCCCGATTATTCCGGGCCTTCTATACATGGTCTTCCAGCTCGTCTTTGCTACCGTGACCATGGCAATCGTGACTTCGGGTTTTGCCGAGCGGATTAAGTTCAGTTCGTACCTTGTCTTCGCAGCACTCTGGACTACGATCGTGTACGATCCTCTCGCCCACTGGGTATGGGGCGGCGGATGGTCCTCGCAGTTCGGTGCGATCGACTTTGCCGGTGGCACGGTTGTACATATCAGCTCAGGATTTGCTGCTCTCGCCCTTGCTCTCGTGATAGGAAAACGTGTAGGTTACGGAAAATATTCGATGGAACCTGCCAATATCCCCTGGTCCATACTGGGTGCGGCCCTGCTCTGGTTCGGCTGGTTTGGGTTTAACTCAGGCAGCGCGGTCGATGCTAACGGGCTGGCAGCAGTAGCGTTCGTCACAACCAATACGGCAGCAGCAGCGGCTGCAATCGCGTGGATGCTTGTCTCGTGGGCTCACGGCGGTAAGCCAAGTTCGCTCGGTTTTATCTCCGGCGCGGTGGCTGGTCTTGTTGCAATCACGCCCGCAGCCGGTTATGTGACACCAATGGCAGCGATTGTTATTGGTGCGGTCGCCGGTGTGCTCTGCTACAGCATCATGCTGTTCCGACAGAAAAAAGGAGTTGACGAAAGCCTGGACGCCTGGGCTGTCCATGGAATGGGTGGTCTCTGGGGGGCACTCGCCACGGGTATTTTTGCCGTAGCAGCAATCAATGGAAAATCGGGTCTTCTTGAAGGCAATGTTCACCAGTTTATCGCACAGGTAGTCGGAGCAGGGGCAGCAGTAATCTATGCATTCATAATCACGTATATCCTCGCAGTCGTCATCGACAAGACGATAGGTCTGAGGGTTACCGATGAGGAAGAATATGTCGGTCTCGACATCTCGCAGCACGGAGAACGGTGTTAAACCGGAAGGATTCGTTATGAAACTGGTTAAAACAATTATCAAACCGGAACGGTTCGAGTTCGTCAAAAAAGCGCTCGAAGACAAAGGCTTCATCAGCATGACCATCTCTGAGGTCAAAGGACGGGGCGAGCAGAAAGGCATCACCCTGCAATACCGTGGAGGCCTGATGACGGTCGATATGCTGCCCAAGATCCAGATTGAGATTGTGGTTAGTGAGAAAGATGTCGAGATCCTGATCGCCACCATCACCGAATCGGCCCGGACCGGGAAGATCGGCGATGGGAAGATCTTTGTAATCCCCGTCGACAAGGCAATCCGAATCCGCACGGGGGAAATGGAGGTGTAACCGGAAACAACAAAACCAGCACTACACCATTCTCTTAAACTACCGGCACTGAGGTTCACATCCTCAATGCCGGTTTTTAGATACTACCCGTACATATGAACAGGAAATACCCGATACGATTTGTACCGAAATCTGTCCCGGATTCTTTTATGCAGAATTGGAAAGAAGCCATATGAAGCGACCGGGCGTTCAACTATGCCACAGGCAATCCAGAGATTTTTTAATAGTATCCATGGAAAGAGGTGAAAGCCGGTAATGAAGATGATCTGGGCTGTAATCCGGCCTGAATCGGCTCAGCGGGTGATAAACGCCCTCGATGTGGCCGGGATCGGAGGAATGACCCGCATTCACGTAACCGGTCATGGTAAGGAGATGGGAATTACCCTTGGCGCAGTCCACTACAAGGAAATTCCCAAGGAGATGCTGATGATCGTTGTACCGGACAACGATGTGGCAAAAACAGTCATGATTATACGGGCTGAAGCGAAGACCAGGTCGAAAAACACACCTGGAAACGGTACCATCGGTGATGGAAAGATCTTCGTTACCTATGTTGAGGACACATTCGCGATCCGGGCAGCCGGCAAGGCAGGCGGTACCTGAAAAAGATGAAGCAGATCATTGCGATTCTCCGTGACGAGCGGGTTGAAGATACCAAAGCAGCCCTTGAATCCCTTGGTGTCCTTGGCGTCACGTTCCTGTATGTCACCGGCCGTGGCCAGCAGAAGGGGGAGGTCAACGCACGGGGATTGGGCGGATCCTTGGACCGAAACCTGTGTATGCCGCATGAATGCACTGCTGTTGAATCGTCACATGACAGTATTCAGGAGGAGGCCGGATCGCCCCTTCATTCGGATACTGAGTTTGCCTTTGATTTTTTGCCCAAACGGATGCTTATCATGGTTGCGTGCGATGAGGAGGTCAACCGGATTGTCGAGGCTATTGTGAATGCCAACCTGACCGGCCGTCGAGGTGACGGGAGGGTCTTCATCTGTCCGATGATCAGTGCTATCCGCGTCAGGACCGGGGAACAAGGAAATAAGGCGCTGTCCTGATAAGGGAAGGGTCAGTGCAAAACGGTCAGTTAGTTCGGTTCAGTTTATTGTCCATCTGGAAGATTCATCGGGTAGCCAAGATTATTATCGGGATATATGATTATCTCTCGAACTTTATACGTCGAAGAAACTTTGATTTTGGAGGGATATGGTTCTAGGTAAAACAAGCCCAAATCAGGCTCTGTTTTACTTTACCCCATCTCATTCCTATTGGAAAACCCCGTGAAATCTCCTATTTTGTTTCGGGTGGAAAATGAGGCTAATAATCGCCCTGTTTGCCAAAATATGGCTGAAATGCACCTCGCCTATTGGCCGCCAAGGGCCCTTAAACTGAGACAGATTCAGCCGAGTAATTTAGCCCATCTGTACCTTAAAACACCGCTGGAATGAAGATAGGGGGATCTTTTTTTCCGACGGAGAGATCGTATCCGGGTCAACAATGTCAGACTCAAGATAAAAAATGTCACCAATGAATTAATATGATTGCAGACGAACCGTTCGGTTACAAAAAAGAAATGTGCCAATATCCGGACCAATTCCGGTGATCACTATCACCTCGGACATGGCGATGAATTAACACATCATATGGTCGAACATTAATTCCGAATTTGTTAATTGTCATCCCCAGCGTCATCACGCTCCATCATTATGGCGGGATTGCAACGAATATTAATTCATATCGTAAAAAAAAATTTATTGCTATAACGACGGTGTGAGTCTGTAACCATAAAATACAGAGCCATCCCATCCATGTCGGGTGGCTTATCCGGCAAGAATCATGAGTAATCCTTTCAAGTTCCTGACCCCCTTCTTCGTACCATGTAAATGATGTATGGTATGTTATAACCACAAAAGATCCAACAAAGCGAGAGGGATAAGAGATAACTCCCGGTCACATATCCTATTTCTTTTTCGACATTCCCTCTTGTTCTACTAATAAGTTGATGACCGTTTCAGATATGTCTCCTGCATATTCTCCCGCTCTCCGGATACTTTCCGCTATATAGTTTAAAGAAATGGCGACCTGCGTATTTTGCTTTAATTCAATATTACCAATCTCCCCACAGAGTGTTTCCAGGACATTAATCGATTCAATATTACGGTTGGCTTCTTTCAAATCTAAGTTGAAAAACGATACAATACTCCGGTCAAAAATTTCAAGTGACATTGCACTTGCTTTTTTTATTACGGCAAGGGTCTTTTTATCAAGTGGTGTATCCATCATGGGGATAGCATGTTCTGCAATCCTCACCGCATGATCACCTATCCGTTCGATGATCCGGCTGAGAATATAGTAATGCATTGCCATGTCAGGAGATATGCCCATCTTCCGGGACAGGGAGGCGTGCAGCATGATCATATTCGTCTGTCGGGCTATCAGCCAGTTCAGCCGGTCTGCGTCAATATCACGTTTGATTACATCTTCAGCAAGAGTCTTGTTGTGGGTTTCCAGAGAAATAATTGCATCCTTATGCATGTTTTTAACGACTACAAACATTCGTTTTATTGTATTAGCAAATGGCATCTCAGATGGATTGAGCAGGTCTTTTATCGCAATCAGAGTCTCGGACTCCTCAACGACTTCCTGGCCAATCGTCATCTGGGTGAAGTCCCGGACGACAGATCTGACAAAGGGTGGAAAACCTTGTTTCGAGGTAAGCCGGATCATGTTGAACCCCATGATGTATGTTCCAATTAAGAGGCGGAATAAAAATGCCGGGTCTCCAATGGTGTTGCAGTCAATTTCCTTAATCTGTTGGAGAATCTCATCCGTGGTATTTTTTGAAATGAGAAGTGTTCCATCAGGTTGAACCGTCATTCCGACGGGATCGTTTTTCTTGATCTTTTGTCCTTCTGCCCATTCCTTTGGGAGGGTTACCACAAAGGAAGCGCCCCCGGTCACTTGTACTCGCCGAATCTCCACATCAATCACCAATAACAATAGACAAATGATTTCTCTATGTAACTCTATTTAGACATTTCTTATATATATACCAGTATAGTTTATGGCGAAAACCTGTATATAACCTTGGGAGAAATGGATGATAGAACACCATGAATGCAAAAAGGAGTTCTTATCTGTTAATTTTCCTGAGCATCGCCGCAGTATTCATGCTGGCGTTTGCTGCAGGGTGTACAAGCAACGGAACGAAGACTACGGTTGCAACCACGGTCCCGACTGCATCCCCCACAGTTGTTGCAACAACACATGTGCCGGTATCGACTACCGCCGCTCCAGTCATGACCACGGCTCCGGTCTCAACCGGCCAGAAGCAGACCATCAAGATCAGCGGTTCGACAACGGTGCTGCCTATCGTCCAGAAAGCAGCTGACCAGTATATGGCAGCTCACTCGGATGCAGACATCCAGGTATCCGGGGGCGGATCCGGTGTTGGTATCCAGGCGATTGGTGCCAAAACGGTCGATATCGGAATGACCTCCCGTGAAGTGACTAAAGATGAGATGGCAAAGTATCCTGGGTTTGTCATAACTACCGTTGCGAAGGACGGAATTGCCATTATTGTGAACCCGGCAAATGAGATCCAGTACATAACGCTTGACCAAGTTAAGGGGATTTACCTCGGTAATATTACCAAATGGACCCAGATCACCGGTGCAAATGTTCCGGGTACCAACAACCAGATCGTAATTATCGGCCGTGACAGTGCATCCGGTACCCGCACGTATTTCGATGAAACGGTCCTGCTCAAGGCAACACCGGTGAACAAGATGCTGGAAAAGAACTCCAACGGGGCAGTTCTTCAGACCGTCGCCCAGACCCCGAGCTCAATCGGCTACGTTTCGATCGGATTTGTCAGCAAGGATATCAAGGTCCTGCCTATCTGGTATAATTCACTGAAAATTATCGCGCCGACAATTGATAATGTAAAAACCAAGACCTACCCCATCTCCAGGGATTTATACGTCATCACCAATGGTCAGCCCAGCGGACTTACCGGGGACTTCATCAAGTATATCCTCAGCCCGGACGGCCAGAAGATCGTGGCGGATGAAGGTTACGTAACCCTGAGCTGAGCCTGATTAAAAAAAGGATCAAAAAAAATTTTCTTTTATTCGGAGTCGGGAATGGTCAGATTCATGAAAAAAATGAATGATGTCCTCGGTGCCTCACAAGGCGCTGCCCGCGTTTCCGTTGTGAAAGAGCAGGGAATTAAAACTGTATTCTTCTTCACAGCCTTCTTTGCCGTTATTGTCGTCTCTTTCATCCTCCTTTTCTTACTACGGGACGGATACGTGATCTTTGAGAAGGTCGGCGTACTCGCTTTCCTGTCCGGTACAGCCTGGGCCCCGACTGCGGTCGTGCCACTTTATGGTATCTTTCCGCTTATTGTCGGCACCCTCCTGGTTACCATCGGGGCAATGGTCTTTGCCGTCCCGCTTTCTATTGGCTGTGCAATCTACATTTCAGAGGTAGCATCCCCCCGGGTCAAACAAGTGCTCAAACCCGCAGTTGAACTTCTTGCCGGTATCCCCTCGGTCGTTTACGGGTTCTTCGGGCTCATCGTTCTTACCAATTTTATCCGTGTTACCTTTGATCTTCCCACGGGCGAGACCTGGCTGGCAGCTTCTGTCCTGCTCGGGATCATGGCACTTCCGACAATCATCAGCGTATCTGAGGATGCCATCAGTTCAGTTCCCTACGAGTATAAGGAAGGGTCACTCGCTATTGGTGCAACGCGATGGCAGACGATAAGCCGGGTCCTTGTGCCCGCGGCACTTTCCGGCATCGCCGCTGCCATAATTCTTGGGATAGGAAGAGCGATTGGCGAGACCATGGCTGTACTGATGGTTGCCGGGAACGCGGCGATCATCCCGGATCCGATCTGGAATATCCTATCACCAATAAGGACCCTGACCGCGACACTGGGGATTGAAATGGGTGAGGTCGCCGTTGGCAGTGATCACTATAGTGCCTTGTTCGGTGTGGCGGTCGTCCTGCTTATCATTACGCTCATCATCAATCTCTCAGCCGTCGCGATCTTACGCCGTCTGAACGAGGGAAGAGGGCAAGGGATTACCAGAAAACATCTTATATCTACAAATACCCGGGAAACTATCATCCGGTTTGCCAAAATAACCAGCGCTTTGATCGTAATCATATTCCTGTTCATTGCCGCTCCGTGGTGGCTTGCAGTACTTATCATGGTGGCCGGAGGATTGGTGTATTTTGGCAGGGACCGTCTCTCTCCGAAACACATGCAGACACTTGCATTTGCCATGGTTGTTTCGGCAGCACTCATCGTGCTCGCGATTCTGGTCATCATCCTCCAGGATATTATCATCAACGGTCTTCCCGCGCTCTCATGGGAGTTCCTGACCCAGCCGCCCCGGGATCTCGGCAGGGCCGGAGGAATTTTCCCGGCTATCATCGGTACGCTCTATCTTGTCCTGGGTGCGATTGCGATTGCACTTCCTCTTGGTGTCGGAGCAGCAATTTACCTGGTCGAATATACACGGGAGGGACGCATTACCCGGCTTATCAGGACCGGCGTCGACCTGCTCAATGGTACCCCTTCAATCGTCTTCGGTCTGTTCGGATTTGCTTTCATCGTGCTGTATCTCGGGATTGGTGTCTCGATGCTTGCCGGGCAGGTCACGCTTGCCCTGATGGTGTTGCCAACCGTTATCCGAACAACTGAAGAATCCTTGAAAAATATCCCGCAGTCATTGCGGGAAGGCAGTCTTGCACTGGGCGCGACCAAGTGGCAGACGATCAGCAGGGTTGTTCTGCCGCCGGCAGTACCCGGTATTGTGACCGGTGCCATCCTTTCCATTGGGAGAGCTGCCGGAGAGACCGCCCCGATCATGTTCACGGCAGTTGTCTTCTCCTCACGGTTCCTTCCCGATTCAGTGTTTCAGCCGGTTATGGCACTGCCCTACCATCTCTTTATCCTTGCCACTAATGTGCCGGGAGCTTCGACCAATAAATACGGGACAGCACTGGTCCTTTTACTCCTGGTCGTCGGGTTTTACTCGATTGCGATAGTCGTACGAAATCATTTCCACCGAAGAATCCGGGGATAACATGTCTGAAAATACCATTATTTCCACGAATAATCTGAATCTCTGGTATCACGAGAAACGAGCTCTTGAGTCCGTTTCAATGAAAGTCCCCAGGAACAAAGTAACCGCTCTGATCGGTCCTTCGGGCTGCGGAAAATCAACGCTGTTGCGATGTTTCAACCGGTTGAATGATCTCATCGACCATGTGAAAATCACCGGGGAGATCCTGTTAGATAATAAAAATATTCACGCATCAGCGACTGACGTAGTAACCTTGCGGAAAAAAGTCGGGATGGTCTTCCAGAAACCCAACCCATTCCCAAAATCCATCCATGAGAATGTGGCATATGGTCCCCGTGTGCATGGCATGAAAGACAAAACCGATCTCGACACAATCGTTGAACAGAGCCTGCGTCATGCAGCACTCTGGGATGAGGTAAAAGACCGGCTTAATGATTCAGCTCTCGGGCTCTCTGGAGGGCAGCAGCAACGGCTTTGTATCGCAAGGACCCTTGCCGTTGAGCCGGAGGTCATCCTGATGGACGAACCGTGCTCGGCGCTCGACCCAATCGCGACAGCGAAGATAGAGAACCTTATCGACCTGCTCAAAAAGGACTATACGGTAATCATCGTCACTCACAACATGCAGCAGGCAGCCCGGGTAAGCGATTTCACGGGTTTCATGTACCTGGGAAAACTCATCGAATGTGGAAAAACCTCACAGATCTTCGAACATCCTCATGAGGAGCTGACAGAGAATTATATAACCGGACGGTTCGGGTAGGTTTGTACCATGGCAGAAAAATTTCATACGGAACTTAATACTCTTAAAACTGAAACGCTGGAGATGGCTCACCTCGGGCGATTCATGTTGCGGACTGCAGTTGATGCACTCATCCGCCAGGACCTGAATCTTGCTGACACGGTGATTTCACGAAAAGAGGAGATCCACCAGATGGAAGTCCGTCTTGAAGAACGGTGTTATCAGCTTATCGCCCTGAACCAGCCGATGGCTAAGGATATGCGGGTTATTGCCTGTACTCTCAAAGTGATTACAGCATCCCTCCGTATCGGGAGGTATGGCAAAGTTATTGCAAATATTGTGAAAAAAATTTCAGACCAGCCGCATATCGCGAACCTCATGAGCATCCCCCATATGGCGGATCTGGTGATCGAAATGATTGATGATTCGATCGAGGCTTACGACAAAGACTCTATCTCAGAAATCTCGGATTTTTCTGCCCGGGATGATACCATAGATTCTTTGCGCCAATCGATCTTCCGTGAGGGGATTACCTACATGATGGAAGATCCGAAGAGTATCACCCGCTGCACCAATTATATCCTGGTTGCCCGGTACCTCGAACGTTGTGCCGACCATGCCTGCAAAATCGCTGAAAATGTGCATTATATGCATACCGGTGAGCGTATCGAAATCCATTGATATGTTGAGATCGAGGAAGAATATGAAAAAGAAGACCGTACTCTTTATCTGTTCGTTTAACTCGGTCAGGTCACAAATGGCAGAAGGGCTTCTCAATGCCCGCTGTAAAAACCGCTATATGGTATTTTCTGCCGGTATTGCACCGGCAGGAGTGAGTCCCTACGCCATTACGGTTATGAAAGAAATGGGAATCGATATCTCGGCCCAGAAGTCCAAGCAACTGTCGCAATTCTCCGGTACCCGGTTCGACTACGTCATTACCATGTGCGACCGGGCAAAACTCGCAGTGCCCAGGTCTATCCCGAAGGGAGAGACCATGATTCACCGGGGGTTTGTGAGCCCTTTGGACATCCGGAAGAATAAGGAGGAAATTCTTGCAGATTTCCGTGCACTCCGGGATGATATCGATGCATGGCTTACCGAAATCTTCCCGGATTGCCCAGATAACCGGAAATACGCAAGGGGCCCTGAACAATGACAGAAAATCTTAACGAGAGTACCAAATTAAGCCTCGTAAACGAGAACGTTGAAGGCAGGGTAAAGCTCCGCGTTCTCTTCATCTGTACTCACAATTCCGCCCGATCCCAGATGGCTGAAGGTTATATGAATGCAAAATATGGTGATCGGTTCGAGGCGTTCAGCGGAGGAACCGAAATTACCAGGGTGCATCCTATGGCAATTTCCGTTATGAAGGAGATCGGGATCGATATATCCGGGTACCGCTCCAAGCTCATCGATGAATTCCTTGACCGTGAAGTCGATAGTGTGATCACTGTCTGTGACGATGCCCGAAAAGCATGTCCGTTTTTCCCGGGAGCACGGAAGACTATACACGTCACTTTTCCGGATCCGTCGTTATGTACAGGAACACAAGCCGAATGCCTTGCACAGTTCCGGCAGGTCCGGGATGCGATCTTTTCCTGGATCGACACGACCCTTGTTTCCGGATACAGGGAAAAATTACCCATTTCCTGACCCGGCGTTAACCCGTCTGGAAGGCGCCTGTTTATATCTCTATAAACTATGTAAAGTCTATATAGAAATTATTTTAAGTATATACTTACAGAATAGTATACATACAGTAGCGGATGAACCGGTGCCGGATTCCATCCGATTCACAGGGAGGAGAAAAAGAGAATGGAAATCTACCAGGGAAGTGACAAAACAGCCCTGATACCAACAGGAATGCCTGCGAATCGACAGAATTCCGGAGATCATCGCTTGAATGAATGCAGGGACCTCGTCTGGGTTCTCTCAACAAAAACTGAAATCCTCTACCGGGACTGCCGGCATGACCGGGACAAAGCCGGTCATATCCGGACAATAGCCGCTGCTCTTGCTGCCCTGACGGTACTGGTAAACAGGATAGATCAGGACTACAGAACTACCATCCCGGATATACTGAGAGATTCCCAGGGATTTCCCTATACGGCGGTGAGGTTCTGTGATCTTGACAGGATCTGTGACAAGTAAAGAGAGTGGTATTATGACATACCCCGAGGACAGAAGAAATCCGGATCATGGCCACGACATGCACCGGAAAGACAATATCTCCGATACAGTTCCCATGCACCCGGATGATTTCAGTGCACACCTTGCCTGGATTAAAGCAAAAAGCCCAGCATTAAAAGATACCTTTGCCGAACGATCTGTTCACTACCGGATTATTGGATAGCAGATCCATTTGTTCCGGGAACGACGGAGAAAAAAAGAAAAAACCCGTGGGGGATTTTCCGTTGCAAATCTGAATCGGTTCCCAAGAAGTGCGAGCTTCATGATAAAATATTGTCTGCATGTGATTACTCTATATAGATTTTCCATTCTATGATGTTCCCGGCACAGTAGCGTGCTGCTTTACCAGCGCGATATTTTTTGCGATCGCCGCAGGTCTGGTCAGGAGCTTCCTGATAACTTTGACATTTCTGATTCTCGCAGCGGTTTGTGTCCTCACCGGAGCGTATTTTATGAGGAAGAAATGATGTTTACAAAACTGGCATGACAGTTCTGGATTTTTTTGGTGAACTGCAGAGCAGATGGACTACGCCTGCTTCGCCAGCAAAGACCAGAAGTTCGTTAACCGGGCACGGGATCTTTTCCTTTATTACCAGGACCTTGGAAAACCGTGCAGAGCGACACATGATATGTCCTATCATCAAACATCAAGGATACGATAACGAGTTATCAAGATTTTCCGAGAAGAGCTAACCTTCAGCTCTTCCTCCACCACGTGCCGATAATCCAGACAAAGAGCGGCACAAAGAGATAAATGAATACACTCCCGGGTATGCTGAGAAGGGCAAGGGTGATTCCCACGACGGACAGGATCGGGAAGACGAGCGTTTTTGCTTGGTTTTCCGCGAGCTTCTTTGGATCTACATTCTCGACTATGAGCTGCGGTTTGCGGATGATATACCACCATTGCAGTACCGAAAGGATACCGATGATGAGGAGATTGAGTTCGAAAATGATTGCCGCGTGGAAGTTAAGCGGAAAGAACCCGGCGAGACGGGTCGTGAATGGAACCAGTGCTACGAAACTGAGGGAAAGGACGTTTATGATTATGAGTGTCTGATCCGTTGTGCGAAGGTAGTGGAACCGAACATGATTGATCCACCAGAACGTCGCAAGAAGGATAAACGCGCTGAAGTAACTGATAAGATTTGGGAGGATCTGCAACATGATGGAGTCGACTGTGAAAGAATGGGTAAGGTTTGTCGCACTGGGAATCTCAATCGTCGTGACCAGCAGGGTCATGGAGAACGCATAGATTGCATCGATTAAGTTTTCTATCCGGTGCTTGCTGAAAAGATTGAGTAGGTCATTTTCTTGGCTATCCGGTCCATCCGATCCTTCTTTCCTCATCCCTTCCGTCATCTGTTCCTCCTGAGACTCAACCTCTACGGTCGACATTCATGACTCGCCTCTCTTTTGTAACTCATAATCCGAGAAAAGGAAAATGGAGTTGAAACTTATTTACGGGAGATGGTTTATTATCTCCATATTTCGCAGGCTTTGCGAAACTTTGGGCTCTTGTAATTGGGGCAGACTTGAATATCCACATTATGCCGTGGGGTCAACCCGGGAATTTCAACATATTCAAAACGCATCGTCCCGTATAAGAAGATCAAACAGCATTCATCCATTTGTCAAAGTCTTCCACGGACTTTTTCAAGCTCTCTTTAATGCCCGCAATTCGTTTTTCAATGGCTGCCTTAGCTTCGCCTTTCGTCTGTGCAACTTTCTTTTCTAAGGCCTTCACTTTGGCTTTGGCTTCTTTTTCCTGCTGTTCCGATCTCTGCTTTGCCTCCTCTACTTTGGCTTTCAGCTTCTTATTCAGGTTGTCAATCTTCGTCTGAAGCTTGGCTTTATGTTCGGCCCGCGAGTTTGCTTGCTCTGCTTTCAGTTGAGCAATCTCCGCTTTGAACGCTGCCACATCCCTGGCATTTTGATCTTGTTCAACGTACCATCGTGCGCTGCGAAACACGGTGCCGCCCAGTGCTTCCATTCTGGTATCAACGGGAGTTACCCATTCTTCGCTGATTTCTGAGACTATCGCCCATGTGCCGGGTGTAAGTCTGGCAGATACGTCATCAAGAAATTCTGCGTTGACACCGGCTCGATCGATGTCCAGGAGACCTCCCGCAAAAGTTCCTCCGACAGCGCCAACGGCCACGCCGATTGGACCTCCGAGAAGTCCGATAAGTGCACCGATTGTGGTTCCACTAACAGTATGAATCGGGAAAATCATCATCTATCTGCTTTACGGTTACGGTGCCATCATCATTTTTCCTTATGATGGCTTCGGCATAAACGGAAATGCTGCCTTCGGAATCAAGTGCTGCGAGAGCTCTCGATCCTTCATATGTTTTTTTCTCGTCTTCAAAAACTACTACCAACATTCTTTCCATGATTTGTTCGCCTCCTAATGTTTTCCATGAACTGGATCGTTCGTTCCATCTCCTTTTCTTCTGACTTCGTTTTCGCTGATGTCAATTCTTAAAACGCCTTTTCTGCCTAAGACTTCCAGGACCATGTCCTCGACGAATTCGGCGTGTTCCAGCTCGCCTATTGTCCCTTCGATAAGGGCATTTTCATGGGAGCAATTGTTCAGGGTTATGTTCTGGAGGGTGACTTTTGGTTTTAGTTCGATGGAGAAAGAACGCTCTTTTTCCATTGGTTTGTTTTCATTCACCCTTTTTAGTTCCTCCAGAATTAAAGAGCTCACAAATGCCCATAAGTCTTATTTGACGAGGATGTGTATTGGTTTACAACAATGTGTAAGCGTTAACATCGGCGATGGAAACATGGAAAAAAGTGAAGGTATAGAAAAACTGTTTTTTGATCTTGCAAGTGAAAGCAGGCTCGGCATACTACGCGAATTAACGCAACAGAATTTCAGGATGAACGAGTTAGCCCGGAAACTGGACCTGACACCCACCGAAGTTTTCAGACAGCTGCAACGCCTGACTGAAGCACTCATCGTTCAGAAGCTCCCTGATGGAACATATGTCATCACAAACTATGGCAAACTGACTCTGCAGCTTCTTCAGTCACTTGAATTTACCTTCAGGAATAAAGCATATTTTTTAAATCATGACGTTTTGCGACTTCCCTACCAGTTTGTTAACAGGATAGGAGAGCTTTCGAATAGCGAATTGTGCATGGATTCGATCGAGAACGTGAACAGATCAGTACAGGACTTTAAGAAAGCTGAGAAATATGCGTGGGTAATGGGCGAGAAGGTCTTAGAGTCGTACGGTCCAGCGATGTCGGAACTAGTCTCCAAAGGGATCAATTTCAGGTTCCTGCTCTCCGATGGTTTGCTTCCCAACTATAATTCTGTTCCCGGAGAAGCTCTCCACGTCGAAAGGAGAACGCTCACTAACATCCCTTGCATAATACTTTGCACCGAAAAAAAGGCCGGAGTATGTTTGCGTTCAACCGATGAAAGAATGGACTACGTTTGCTTCGCCAGCAAAGACCAGAAGTTCGTTACCTGGGCAAGGGATCTTTTCCTTTACTACTGGGACCTGGGAAAACCGTGCTGAGCAATATATTCCCGATTTTCCGACGCAACATAGTTAGGAGTGTATGTTAATACTTCTGTTTCATTGGAAATGGTGCTATATTTACGGAAATATCAAGGAATTTGCCTAGCTGGAAGTGGCTTCATCATCTCATGAACAAGTATTATCGAGGTAGTAAGACGATATAATCGATCGCAGGGTTTCTTAGGCAAAACACAAAGAAGGGAAGGAATAATCTGAACAAGAACAATCTGACCTTTAACCGGATTCTTAAGGATATATATTTTATATATTTTTCAAAAGAGACTTAGTACGACCTGACCCGGGGCATCCTGACACGTCTTTTCCGGTGGCAGCCGCGTTGAGAAGGTATGTTCCGGAAAAGACTCCTGGAGTACCATGACATCCGAGCCAATCATTTCAACCCACAACCTTAACCTCTGGTATAATGACACGCATGCACTCCAGTCGATTTCCATAAGTATATCAAAGAACCAGGTGACGGCTCTTATCGGTCCCTCCGGCTGTGGGAAGTCGACACTGCTCCGGTGTTTCAACCGGCTGAACGACCTCATTGACTGTGTCAGGATCACCGGGGAGATCCTGCTTGATAATGAGAACATCCATGCAGCAGGAACAGATGTGGTCATGCTGCGAAAAAAAGTGGGCATGGTCTTCCAGAAGCCCAATCCCTTTCCCAAATCCGTGTACGAGAACGTGGCGTACGGCCCCCGGGTCCATGGGGTAAAAAATAAGAGTGAACTGGACACCATCGTTGAGCAAAGCCTCCATGATGCTGCCCTCTGGGACGAGGTGAGAGACAGATTAAACGACTCCGCTCTTGGGCTCTCCGGTGGCCAGCAGCAGCGGCTCTGTATTGCCCGAACCCTCGCAGTGGAGCCGGAAGTGATTCTGATGGACGAGCCCTGTTCCGCTCTCGATCCGATAGCGACCGCAAAGATCGAGAAGCTGATTGATACACTCAAGATGGATTATACCGTGATCATTGTCACCCATAATATGCAGCAAGCAGCACGTGTGAGCGATTATACCGGTTTCATGTACCTGGGCAAGCTCGTCGAATTCGGGCAGACAAACCAGATCTTCGAGAATCCCCAGGAAGACCTCACAGAAAATTATATCACCGGACGGTTCGGGTAGGTGAACAAAGATGTCAGAAAAATTTCATAATGAACTTAAAGCGTTGAAACAGGACACAACTGAGATGGTCCGGTTTGCGCGTGATATGCTCAACGAATCGGTATATGCACTGATCCGGCAGGATTCCGCTAAAGCACTTCAGGTTCTCTCGAAAAAGAACCATATCAGGGAGGTTACGATTACGCTTGAAGACCGCACGTACCAGCTGATCGCGTTATATCAGCCGATGGCCAAAGACATGCGCGTAATAACCTGCACCCTCAAGATGATCACCGCAGCAGAACGCATCGGAAGGTATGGCAAGGATATTGCAGAGATGGTCAAACCGCTCCATGACCAGCCCGATTTTGAGCAACCGCTTCCCATCTCCCTTATGGCTGAACAGGTCCTTGAAATGATCGATGACGTTATCGTCGCGTTTGAGACCGAAAACCTTGAGGCTATCAAAGATTTTTCTTCCCGGGACGACACAGTGGACGCCATGTGGCATTCAGTATTCCGGGAAATGCTTACCTTTATGATGGAGAACCCGAAGACCATCACCCGTAGCACATACTACATCATGGTGGCCCGGTATCTTGAACGATCCGGGGACCATGCCTGTAAGATGGCAGAAAACATTCATTATATGGTTACTGGTGAAAGGATCGAGATAAAATAATTAAAAAAAGATCTGAAACCGTGACGGGAAATTGTTTTAATATTTATTCACTGCATGGCACTTGTAAAATGCCTGAACAAATCGTAACACTATTTTTTCGTTGAATCACAAGGGATGTTCGATTCCAGATACAACGAGACAAGAGATCCCGGTATACCATTTAACCAGGGGTCGTCAGGATTATTATTGTTCTTGAAAAAGGGTGTTGGCATTATCAATTCCTGCAGGAATTCAGGAAGATGAATGATGGAAAGCAATATCCGAGAGCACATCCGCGACGTCTTCACATTCATCCGTGGCAATCTCGAGCCAGTCATAGACGTCTTTCATCTTGATAATAACCATCGGGTCGTTGGTCTTGAAGAGGTTGGTTACTGCATCGGCAAGCACATCATCGGCAACATTTTCAAGGCGGTTAATCTCAATGCAGCGATCCCGGATGAATGATGGGTCCCGTATCGAGCGGATACTCCTGACAGCTGCCTCAATTTCCACCGTGGATAAGTGGATCAGTTTTGAGAGTTCAACCATGTAGGCGTCCGAGGATACAATGCCATAATAGACCATCTTTTCCGCAGAACCATCGATATAATCAAGTACTTCATCCAGGGAAGAAGCAAGGGCAGAGATCTCGGCAGGTGTAAGCGGAGGGTTACGGGCCCGGTTCAGCCGCTCAAAAATGGCATGGGCTATATCGTCACCCTGTTGTTCGAGCAACTCGATCTCATGGCGTTTTTCCTTCACCTTGGTAAAATCCTTTGTAAGACTGACAAGTTTGTGCCCTGCATCCGAAACAATCGCTGCCTGTTGTTCGAACAGGTCGAAAAAAACCGTATCCTTCGGAGTAAACCTTTGCAAAAAACTCATAAAGAATTCCGCATAATATCGGGTGCGACAGATTAAAAATTTGGCGGTCATATAAATAGAAAATCATAAAACGGCAAATGGAACATGTGACCTTGAGCATTGCGAGCATTCCTTGATGTATTTGTATTTTTGCCGCACGCTCTATCTCCAAAATGGCATTTGACCATAAGATTCATCATCAAACCTGATTTTCCCGAAAATTCCAGCCGCGTTCTGATTTTTATTTCCAAAAATCTGATTTTTCAGAGCAGAAATCCGTGTAAAATTGATTCGTGCAACCACCGGGTTATGGTTGCTTTAAATACCCACTCATCGTCTTTTCATTATTGTAATGATCAGGGAATTCTTCAGGAAACTGGTTTTAAGGGCAAAAGAGATAGCAAAAGTTCTCAAAGCAAAATTCAATGCTTTGGCACACAAGCTCATGCCAAAAATCCCGGTTATGAAGTTCCTGAACCCAGGGATCCCGTCTGAAACAGGAAATGCGATGAAAGCGGGCAAGAGGTACCGGCTGACAAGCGACCACTCCCCAATTTTTTCGCTCTACACTTTTTTTGGTGATAGGTAGACGCCGGTTACCGGTGTTGGAATAGATTTTCTGGCAATCTTCCGACAGGTCACCTGCCGACTCTTCGCAGGATGTCTCGACCGGATTGTAGCCAGGGCTCTGTTCAATGCCGGAACCTGCGTCTTCCTTGATGAATGGACGGGCAGAAGATCCTTTTTGGCCGTTCCGGTATCGCTGGTGAACATCTCAAACAAATGGTGAAAAAATGCAGGGTATTGCACGTGGCCCTATAAGGGTCACCCAGGAAGCAGTCGCCTATGAACGGCAAACCGGCTTCCAGGGCCTAGGAAAGATCATGGTTGAACACGGTGTACGGGTAATTGTTCCTTCTGAGGGTGTGGTTCAACCAGAGTGGCGTTCTACCGAATGGCTTCCTGCAGAAAATCCCGTGCAATGCCTGAACCGTGCGGTCGCCGTCTTCCACATTCGAGCAAACCCTTCAGAGAAGGTGCGTGCAGTATGACTGCCTTTGCCAGTGGTGGCCAGTTGATGTGCGGGGCAGGGGGCTGCATGAATGTCCGCATCTGGGGAGAACTCCATACAATCTGTCCCGAAGATCTCGGCAGGCTGCTCTTTATGGGAGTGCGGGTTTCGCTCACCAGGAAGGGATCGGCAGCGGTGGATGTCTCTCAGCCCTTACCTCAGGTCTCCGGGTCTGTCTGTCTTACTCCGTCCGGGAGGGCAGTCATCATTGCAGCCGGCAGCCAGCGGTACATGCTCCCCCGCGACAGGTTTCTTGCGGTTGCATTCGGGGAGGAGGTATCCTGCCTCTTCTTTGAGGTGCCATCAGGTGAGCCGGATGGCGAAATAATTCCGGATTCCCAGGGATGTGTCACCCCATGACAAGCCGGCGCTGCATTATTCTTGAGGAAGGGGTACGGGAGCTGCTCGAGCTGGATCATTATACCGTCCGGATCCTTCCTGCCATCTACAACCGGCATTCCCTCCCGGTCCACCTGGTGGCATCACGCGGACCTGACGAGACGTGATATATCAGGATCAGGAAATCCTATCGCCGGCGGAGGACGATCCAGAATGTTGAAACCATGTGCAGGAATGACATTGTGATCTATCTGAGGATACTTTCTGGGCCCGACAGGGTTGCCGGGCTGCATTGCGAAATCTGGATCTATTCTCCCTATGATGGGTATCATTGTTTTGAGGTGCTTCCCGGCAGTGTGCGGGAAATTCCCCGGCTGGTGCCGGAACATGCTGAACCACTCCCTGACAAAGGGGCGTCAGTATGATCTCCCGGAATTCTTTTCATTCAATAAAGAACCGGTCGGTAAAACTGATGGTGTCGCGGGGGTACGAGCCGGTACAGCCGGTGAAAGAAAGCTTCCTTTCGAACTACCTCCCCCTTCACCTTGTCGGCATGAAGGGTGATTACGAGGCCCTCTGCGTGAAACTCCGGATTGCCACGGGCTCGGTGAGCGAACCGTACGTCGAATCATTCTGCCGGTACGACATCTGCCAGTTCCGCTCACTGCTCACTCTCTCTCCGGGGAACATGTTTCTCCGTTGTGAGGTCTGGGTCGTATCAACGAACAATGCCATCCATTGTTACGAGGTCCTTCCCGATACCATCCGCGAGGTGGCTGCCTATGCCCGCTGAAACGGGTTCACGGGTCATCATCTCGAAACAGATACCGGACATCCCGCTCCACCTCATCCCGAAAACGATCGCCGATCAGATCAAAGGGAAGTGTACGTCGGTATACCGGATCACGGCCATGAAAACATTCCAGAACCGGTTTACGGTCATTATTGAAACCCGCAAGAGAGTGTATCGAAGCCCTCACACTGATGTCCCTCCCAAGATTCCCGGGCAGTGAGAAAGGTTAACCGAAAGACGATCCTGTGGTTCCAAATCCCGGCATCCGGAAACCTCTTTTTTTACCGGGCTACTGCCGAATGAGGTATTGAAAACGAGGAATCCGTCCGGGCGGGAGTGCCAGATATGTCGGGAGTGCGGGTCGCTACGTGCCCGAGTGTCGTACCGGCAGGAACCCCACAGCATTTTTTTGTCACTGGCGAATTTTTTTTAGCGTATAAGGGGTCTTCCTGAATATAAAGGGAGAAAGATGATTGTCCCCCCAATCTCACCGGCTGTTTTTTCTTCTGCTCCCTTCTTCCTGCCCCTTCCATAAACCCTTGTTGCCTCGTCCTGAAAGCGTTCATTTTACGCCTGTCCTTCAGGTATGCCTAAGTGCCCACCGGAACAGATACGTATTCAACCCAAGGGCGCCCGCGGGCCAGGAAGAAAAAAATGGCAGACTTTGTACAGAACTCTCAGACCAAAACCGCGGTTCGCGTTCTCGCGACCCCGATTGCAGACGTAACGGCATTCAACACGATCATCCAGTCGGTCATCACCGACAACCCGTTTGCCTGTGTAGCGTATATGAGCGCCGGGGAAAACCATGCCCCGGTTGAAAAAACCCGGGAAGCATTTACCGCCCGGATCCTCTATGAGGACGCGGAGGCAAAAAGCGTCGGAACCGGAACTCACCGGTTCAATACCCTTGCGGGGTTCAACGCCGGTGTGACCGCACTTCTCGCTGCGGCGGCTGTCACCACAGCACATGCCGGTACCGCAATCCACGATGCAGAGAATGATACCTTCACGGCAACCCTCCGGTGCCATGACGCCAACGGCGAACTCTATATGGTGAACTTCAGCCGGGACCGGGTCAGCCTCACGTCCTACTCGGACGAAGAGATTCGCACAACGGTCGAGACCTGGGCGGACACCGTCCCGGCCCTCGCATAATCCCGCCGGACGAAACGACCCGGAGGGGAGGAGACCCCCCGGTCCCCTCTCTTTTGTGGTCTCTCGTCGTTCGCGGAGGACCGTTATGGAAACCGAAATGGTAGGGATCATGCTGGGAGTTGTACTCCCGCTCTATCCCATGTTGTTTGCCATCTACCAGAAGATCGGCAAATATGACGAGATTGTTGAGGAGTTCAAACAACTCCGGGCTGAACACGATGCCCATAAGGAGAACTATCATGGAAACTAACCCTGGATCCCACGTAATTGCAACAGTGACCGGCTTATTCCGGGGAAGATTTGGCGGGCTTGAACCTCTTACAGTGAACACCCCGCTGACCCCGGAAGAAGTGCGCCGGAACCCCATCTTCTACGAACTGGACCTGAATCCGGATACAAGCGATGAGAACCTGATTATCGATGTGATCTACGATAACCTCTCGCCGCTCCGGTTGCAGGATTTGCGCCGGGGGACCGATATTCCCCGGGGAGTCCGGTTCTGGCCGGACTGGTTCGATATCCCTCCCTACAGAGAGATGCATAATATAAACGGCTGCCGGGTATATCCCCGGATGCCCGGTATTCACACGGTACAGATCCGGACCGGCCGCCGCAAGTTTGCCCAGATGGGACGGATCTGGGATTTCAGCCCGGAGAATGGCGGGTATACCTGCCCGGTATTTGAGATTATGATTGCAGGGGATACCGATGTTTGAGAATGAGCTCCAGACCCGGTGTGCCATCTGCGGGACCGGAGCCCTGTTCGGACTCATCTTTGTGCTGGCCCATTTCCCCCTCATTCTTCTCATTGTGCCGGTTGTAATCCTGTTTCTCGGCATCGTTGCAGACCCGGAAGAGACCCACGCAGTGTGGTATGGCATGCTGAACATCTTCGGGATCTTCGACCTTTCCCTACTGACCGATGCAGAGAAAGCCAACTATGTCCTGAAAAAGCACTACTTCTGGTTTGGGGAGATGGGAACCTCAGCTGCTCTGGCTGCAATGTTTGCTATTCCACTTGGATTTTTTCTTGCGGGAAGAACAGAGATTACCCTGGCATTCATCGCGGCCGCGGTTCTGTTCCTGCCGATCTTTGTCTTCCTGCCGAAGCTGATCCAGCGCGGAATGAAGGCGGACACGGATGCTGCGATCGACGCGTTCGGGAAGAATGAGCAGGTGAAGAAGGTCTTCTGGGCGCTGTTTGTCGCGATGGCCGGGCTGGTGCTGGCTCGGGTGCTGGACCCGGCGACGGCTCAGCAGGTTGTTGGGATTATTTCATCGTTCATTTCGTAGCGATTGATGTGCGATAAAAAAGTCCACAGGTTTTTAAAAACTCCCTTTCGGATTGGTAATCCGGGCGATCCATTTCAAGTCTCAAATTCTATCCGCGACCTGATGCGGTTATTACCCAAGTATATTTTTTGCATACGGGAGCCGCCGTATCACATAGTGGCTGGTGGCAAATGCCACTATGACACCGGTTGTCCCGACAATGACAAACTTGAAGAGCGGGTCTATGGCTACTCCAATGAGCAGGTACTGGAAGAAGACAATTATCGGGATGTGAATGAGATAGACGGTAAAAGTGTTACCCGCAAGCGCTTTTTCGAAAGACCCCTGCGAGCTGAACCGGTTCTTAAAAAGCGCGAGCAGGGCGATACACATGCTCACGCACGTGAACGATACCCAGGTACACCCGAGAAGGGACGCGACGGTGAAGCCTCCCGAGAGTTCGGCAGAGTTTGTTGCAGCACCGATGACGAGGAGCATTGGTACCATGAGAATTGCGATCCTTGTCCAGAGCTTTGATGCAGTCCCCGGGATTGCGTCGATCCATCCTTCCCGGTAAGCGACAATACCGGCGGCAAAGAGCAGGGCGTACTGGGTGAGGTGGAAAGGCTCGAAGAGGCCGAGAGGCACCCACTGGTTTATGGGCCACCAGATAGCTACAATGAATGATACGAGTGCCATTACGAGGGCAAAGGTAACGATTGTCGCAGTACCCGGGAAGGCCCGCTTTGCCCCGGGAATTGATTTTTTCATCCGCCACAACGCTGCGTAAACAGCCGAGAATATTAACAGCAGTTCGAGGAACCACAGGTGTCCGAGCGTGATGCTCGGCTGGCCTTCCAGTATGTAGCCCATTACGGGGAAGACAATGATCATGAATACAAGTATCGGGACGCCGAGTTTCACCAGCCGGCCCTTCATAAACCTGGCTGCGCCTTTTCTCTCCAATGATGACGGCACGAAATAGGCGGAGATCATGAAGTACAGGCCCATGAAGAACGACGAATTCACGGCCAGGAAAATTGCGAGGATGAGGTAGTCGATAATCATGGAGGGTTCAGATCGTATCCACCAACCCCCGCCCGGGCCATAGGGCTGGGCTGAATGATGGAAAACCACGAGGATCGTCAGGAACACCTTAAGGTTATCCAGGAAATAAATCCTGGACGCCGGTACCGCTTTCGACACCTCTCTGGCCTTATCTCCAGGGTTATTACCATCAACTTCCGCCGGCATGTTCAAGACCGCCTTCCTGTAAAAAGAATAAGAAACCCGGGAAGAGCTTCGATTGATTCTCTGGTAGGTCTGGAACCATAATATATCTGGTCTTCAGACTGGCAGGGTTCCGGTTATGGGAGATGATGGACGCAGAGGAAGTCATCGAAGCATTAGGCAAGAATGAGCGGGTGAAGAAAGTATTCTGGACCTTGTTCGTCGCGATGGCCAGTCCTGGTACTGGCTCGGGTGTTGACCCGGTGACAGCTCAGCAGGTTGTAGGAATGATTACGGGGGTGGGGATATGAGATGATCTCCTCCCTCATTTTTCTTCATCGGAGAGACTTGATAATTCAGGCTTCGTAGGCAACAAGGATTGCCCTGGTATCCTTTTCTGCGGCTTTTATCTTTGCGATCTCCGCCGCAGTAAGTTTCTTGTATGAATGAACCTTCTCGTATGCAATCAGGGTCACCCCGAGTTTCTGTTCGAGGGCACGGATTTCCTTGATGGATGCCTCAGCGAGTTTTGCCGGTCGTACACATTCCATAAAGATCACTCCAAAACTACCCTATCCAGTCTGTAGTAAATAAATTATCCCGAAAATGAACTTGGGATAGTTCTGATTTTCCTGAGTTGTATAAGACAAGGTGGCGTTCGATCCGTGATAGTTAAGTTACTATTCTGCACCCCTCTGTTGATGACAAATAATGCCGGTTGATAAAATAACCATCAATATTCAATCCCCTCGCACGAAGCACATCTATTTCATGGTTGATGTCGAGGAAATGGAAATAAGCCCAATACGGGCTCCGATTCTCGCCTGGATTCTTGCGTGCTATATGTAAAAACCTGTAAAATCGTCCGTTTCGATGCATGTGGAGAATACGCCCAATAATCGTAATGTTTGCCAAAATACGGCTGAAATGCATCTCGCCTATTGGCCGCCAAAGGCCTTCAAATCGAGACAAATTCAGGCAGTTAATTTAGCCCATCCGGACCCCGAAAAGGCTTCTGGAATGCGAATACGAGGGTCATTTTCTCCGACGAAGAAAAAAAAGGAAGAAATCGGGAATTTGATGAGAAAACGGCAATTTCATGCACCTCCGGAGGGAAAGCCCTTATTTCCGCATTTCATAATGGAATTGTATGGGGGAACACCGGATAATCTTGTCTGCATCGTTCTTGCTCATTCTGGTTGTCATCGCCCTTTGCCCCGGATGTCTCACCGGGTCCCCGCAGGAAGAAAATCTGACCGCTGCAGGGCTCGCCGATCAATACCTTTTGCACGCAGACGGGATCAGGGACTACCGGTCGGAATATAGCGTCTCTTCGGGGACGGAGGAGAACCCTTTCTCGGAACGAATCCGGTATGACTATAAGGCACCGTCCTTTGCCTGGATGGAGCAAACCCGGTCAAGCTCGCGGGTTCCGGGGTCATTTGCGACAACAAACGGCACTTGGACCGAATGGTATGACGCGGAAACACGAACCTACGATCTCTCATCCGCCATGAAACTCCCCGGGGAGTATGATTACCAGGAGATAGTCCGGCGGATCGTCGCGGACCGGACCTTTACGATTACCGGGCGGGACACCAGCCATGAGCCGGCACGGTACCAGATCGAGGTGGTGACCGAACCCTGGTCCGACAAGTACACGCCCTACATCAGCTCCCGAATCCGTGCGTGGGTTGAACCATCGACCGGTCTGGCATGGAATGTTATGACGTACTATGGCTGCGGGGCCTCTCCGGTACCAACGACTCCGCCCGGTTTTGGAACACCGACTGTCTGCGGGGTCCCGGAACGGCCGAATAATGAAATTCAGTACGAATCGATCGCGGTCAATACGGGCATCCCCGATTCATATTTCGATTTCATTCCACCGGAAGGCTCAGGCCCCCGCTGTGTCCCGAAGTACATGAACTACGTCGAGCCGCCACGTACAGACGCGTCAGTCCCGATCGACCAGCCGCTACCCGGAGGTGTCCGTTTTTCCTTAAACGAGAGCGATTCCGGGAGGACAATTTCACTTAAAAGCGGTGACATCCTCGAGATTACCCTCAGTACAATCCCGGGGCTTGGCTACCGCTGGATCATGCCGGCTGATGGGTCAGGATTGACTCTTCTGAATGCGGGACCATACTACGAGATGCCTGAAAAAACTGATGACTATTACTCAGAGTTCATCGGCCGTGGATACTACCGGTGGCGTTACCGGGCAGAAGGTCCCGGCACGGAGACCATTGACGGGATCTTTTCGATCTCCGGATGTGACATACAGGGAGTCAAACGGTTCAGCCTCACCGTTAACGTGACCGTTTGACAGCCCGGATCGTCGCGTCGTAACATTTATCGTTCAATGTTCTGTTTATACTCTCATCGGGAAGCATATCCCAACCCCGACATCGATTGAGGAAGATTAACCATGACTCAAAAACTCCCGTCCAATCTCGCCCTTGTGAAGTATCACCGGATATACGCGGATGCACAGGGTGACTCGCACTTTGATTCCGTGACGGTCGAACAGAGGCTCGCGAGCGGGGCGCCACCCGCTGCCCCGTTCTACGTCTCCGGGGATAAGCCTGCATCGAAGTATCGCTTCTATTCGTTTCAACCCGGCTGGATCGGTGACTGGCACCCGTGTCCCGCCCGGCAGTTCCCGGCCCTCATGTCGGGTACGGTGGAGATGGAGACGACCGATGGAACGGTCAGGCGGTTAGGGCCGGGGGACCTCGTCCTTCTCGAGGATACCTCGGGCAAGGGGCACGTGACGAGAAACATTGGTGATGGGTTCTCTACGTTCCTGGTGGTCCCTGTCCCTGCGGCCTGATAGTTGTCCTGGAGGGATCTCCAAAAAATTATGGTCACTGAATAGATCCTGAAGCTAATCCCGATGGGAAGAGCTACATAATAAATCCCATTCCAGAATAGATCAGATGTGGAGGAGCCACTGAATGGATGGAGAATTATCAATTACTGTCGATGAATTTGTACGGTCAAAGGTCCTGCCGGAATTTCAGCCGGTTGTGGCGACGCTGCGTGAGCTGATGCGTGAAATGTCACCGGACGTAACAGAACAAATCAGCTACGGGATACCAATATATAAGGCCAGGAAAATAGTTGCCTACATCAACCCGACGAAGAAGGATATTACGTTTGGCTTTTCCCATGGCGGAGAGTTCGAGGACAAATTCAATATGCTCCGGGGTAAAGGAAAGGCATCAAAACATGTCAAAATCAAAAACCTTCGGAGTGTAGACAAGGATGCTCTCCGCTATTACATCAGGCAGGCGCTTGAACTCGACTCGAAATCAACCTGACGAAAACAAATCATTTCACAAAACGACGAAATAACGATAAAGCAATTATAGCCCGGATTCCAATCACCGGATATTTTTTTGAAATAGTTACTTTGGATCTGATGGTATGGCTGACAGGGTCTCTTACCGGAGAGCGCATCTTGCCGCTTTGGATACTCTATTAATCCAAGAAGAGAATTAGCCATCAAAAAATACAGGACGAACTACGATGGCAAAGGTACAGCAAAATAAAAAAGGAAAGGAACTGGTCATTACCCGCATTTTCGATGCACCGCGTGAACTTGTATGGAAAGCCTGGACGGAGCCGAAGTATGTCATGCGATGGTGGGGACCGATGGGGTACACATGCCCGGTAGCGAAGATTGACCTTCGGGTCGGCGGGAAATATCTTTCCGCCATGCGGTCTCCTGATGGCAAGGATTTCTGGAGCACCGGCGTCTACCGCGAGATTGTTCAGCAGGAGCGGATCGTGGCCACCGATAACTTTGCGGATGAGAAGGGCAATATCGTCCCTGCTTCGTTCTATGGCATGATTGGAGAATGGCCGAAGGAGTTGCTGGTGACCGTAACCTTCGAGGATCAGAAGGGCAAAACGAAGTTTACCCTCAAACATGAAGGTCTCCCCGAAGGAATGATGATCGATATGACCCGGGCAGGATGGAACGGCTCCTTTGACAAGCTCGCAGAAATCCTAGAAGAAAAAAAGCTCGGCGCCCCGAAAACCCGGCTGATTGCTGAACCGGGAAAGCAGGAGGCGGCAATTGTACGCATCTTTGACGCACCACGCGAGCGTCTCTTCAAGGCTTACACGGATCCCCAGCTCATGACCCGGTGGTGGTCTCCGAAAAGGTTTACGATCATCGTAGATAAGATGGACGTGAGACCTGGCGGTGTCTGGCGCATCCTCAACCGTGATGCTGAGGGCAAGGAGTTCGGGTTCCATGGTGTGTATCACGAGGTTTCGTTACCATCGAGGCTGGTCTATACCTTTGAATACGAAGGTATGCCCGGCCATGTCCTCCTGGGAATCGTGACATTTGAAGATCGGGAGGGCAGGACGAAGGTAACGGAGAAATCCGTTTTCGAGTCGGTCTGGGATCGTGACGGGATGCTCGCATCGGGGATGGAGGAAGGCGGGCCGGAGGTCATGGATCGCCTCGCAGAACTTGTAGAGAAAAAGTGAAGAGATCAGAATTGAAAAACGCAAAGTATTGTCGTAAAAAGCAGCCTCAGATCAATCGCAGGAAGGATAACAACCGTGTAAACTAAGGGACGAAGGAAGTACGACCTCAGAACAGGAAGACGATCGACATGAACAGGATCATTCATTTTGAGATACATGCAGGAAATCCGAAACGGGCAGTGAAGTTTTACCGGGACGTGTTTGGCTGGGAGATCAATGAGTGGGTTATGCCCGGTGTCCAGATGAAAGAAGAAGACCGTTACTGGCTGGTAACGACGGGCCCCGGGACCGAATCCGGTATCAACGGGGGCATCGTGTCTCGCCGGGGTCCGGCCCCCGTCGACGGGCAGGGGGCCAACGCGTTTGTCTGTACGATCGGCGTTGCCGACCTTGATGACTCCGTTGACAAAGTGATGAAATCCGGAGGGAGCGTCCTGCTCCCCCGGATGCCGGTAACGGGAATCGGCTGGTGGGCGTCCTGCAGGGATACCGAGGGAAACTCCTTTGGCATGATGCAGGAAGATGCGAATGCCCGGTAGCGTGCCAGGTCGGCTTTACCGATTCCTCCGGGATATCTGAAGAGATACAGGTAGAGAAACGCTGAAAACAGGGAGTACATCGTTACTTCTTAAAACCGATATTATTTCCGGTATAATCTGCCGATGGTCAGTGATGTTTCCCGGGCAGTCTATTTTTTTATAACCAGAGCATTAGATGAGATTAAAGAGAGAGTGTCCGACTCGGACTATACTACATTCGGATTTTTCTTTGTGTTTGTTGCTAACCGGGAGGCTGATCTTTCGGAATAAAACTGGCTGGAAGGTGGCGGGGTATCTCGCTGTTCTCAAAAGCAGTTATTGGCTCCGTATTAGCCAGGGTCCTCTTGGATGGGAAAGTATATAGCGTCAACACTTTAATGTTGACACTATATTCATGCGCTACGAACCGGCCGGGAAAATTACCCTTGCAGTAAGAGGATAGACCATGAAGTTCTCACAACCCAGTTTTGTCACAATCATCCTGGTCATCATGGCGATATTCTTTGCCGGATGTACTGCTTCCGCCCCGGCCGCATCTCCGGCCGCTACCCCAAAGGTCACGGCAGACCTGACAACAACTTCCGGAACACCGGTTTCGTCTACAGCCGGGAACATGACTGAACATATCACACAAGAAACGACGCCGTCTCCTGCGTCGATCAGGGTTTTTGCCGGGAATTACCATTGGGTAGAATACCGGGAAAATAATACCGTGACTATGCCTCCCAATCCCCGTTTCCAGTGGGAGTTTGCCGTCAGGGTTGAACGGTCACCGGAGAACTACAACGGCAGTCCCGCAATTCATTACAAAATCACAACGACATCAGATTATCCGGAATGGATCGGCGATATACTCGTGAATACGAAAAACGGGCGGATTGATGTTGAAGATTCATATTATGAGGCATCTACGGACAGGGTCCTCGGGAAAACAATGACCGAAACAATAAAGGGAGAAATGAAACCTGCGGTTGATTACACCGCTTATTTATCCGGATATCACCATGAGGATAGTCCGGGGGGTTATCTGGGAATCGATCCATTTGGCGAGATGAATGTAAGCCTTAACTTTCTTGGCATTGAATCCGTGAAGGTCCCGGCCGGTACCTATCCCGGTGCAAGGAAATATTCCGGTAATTTCCGCGACGGAACACCGATCACATTCTGGGTTGTGCCAGGCATTCCCGTGCCGGTGCAATATCAGTTTCCGAATAAATATATGGATGGCGTAGATCCTTTTCAGTCGTATGAACTGAAAGGCTGGGGATAATTGCTATTTTTATTCCATAAACCTTTATAGTGTCAACATGAATATATTGACGTATGCTCCTGCCAACAAACGACAAGCAGTTCGGGTTCTGGAAGATGCGGCGGAGCGGCATGCCCAATATCACGATAGCGAATCTGCTCGGCATCTCACGTCAGGCAGTCTCGCGGGCGCTGCTCCTGATGGACGAGAGGATCGAGGCGACCTTGCGCGAAATGGCGCAGGCAAACCAGATCGCTGTCGAAAAGATCAATGCGGAGCGGGGTATCCTGATCGGACGGTCCATACCATTCCAGGCTGCGGCCATCATCTTCGTGTCGGAGAAGCATGGCGTGCAGGTCTGGTACGAGCATGAGGGCACCTGCGGCACCTGCCAGCGGTATACCGAATGTGTCGAGCTGCTTTGGGACTATGCAGACGAGCTTGGCATAAGGATCAAAAAAACGGCAGACCCGACAAAGATGGCAGAAGAACTTTTTGGAAAAGTGAAGGCGCTTGCATGAAGGTATATATTGATAGTGTTATACAGGGATGGCTGGGCTGGTGCCCGAATGCACCGGTCATACGCACCGCGCCAGCTATTCTTGTTTCGTCAACAGCAACCGTAAACCCGTTGGAACCCGATCCCGGAGCCGGGGGACCGGGACGGTTCTACCGCGGGATCAGGTTCGCAGCTGGAAGCATAAAATTCCTCGCGAAGAACAAGCGGATGCTCTGGTTTTCGTTTTTAACGGGTCTTGCGATACTGTTCGAGTTCGTTTCGGTATTTTCCCTCATGGTTTACACTAGTTATCCATTTCAGGCGATCAACTATCCCGCCTTCCTTGCCGCGTTATTTGCCATCCAGCTTATCACGGTATTCTGCCTGTACTTTCTCCTTACCGGCACTATCATGAGCGTCTCTTCCGGCCTTTCCGGTAAACCGGTGACGGTCCTTGAAGAGTTGTCCCGTTCGAAAGTTCACCTGAAATCTATCCTCGGGTGGTCGCTCATAATGGCAGTAGTGGGAACCACCCTCTATGCGATTCTTCTTCAGTATTACTACGACCCCCTCATTGGGATGTCCTCGTTGCTCGGCCAGTTCCCCTTTCAATATGTCCTGAGGCCGGAAGTGCTCGGCCCGGGTCCGATACGCGGGGACTCCCACATCATGTCAGCGGTCACCTTCACGTTCTTTGCCATGATCATGAACTTCATTTTGTTCGTGTTTACTCTGTTCGTCGTTCCGGCCATGGTCTTTGAAAAGAAAAAACTTATTGACGCCGTCCGGGAATCGTTCTCGCTTGCAAAAAAGGGCTGGGCTGAGATCCTGTTTTGCTTTCTAGTCTTCTGTCTTGTTCTTCTCGCGGTCTCGTTCGCCTCGCTCATCTTCCAGATCGGATATCATCTTGTCTCATACGGTAGCGTGTTCTATGTGTTCTTCTGGTACCAGGGTGGGTGGATCGCCGGCGCTGCGTTGTATATGTTCATCTGGAGTATCGTGGCGCTCATTGTTTCAACGGTCATGGGCATATCGCTCGTGGGTCTTTATACCTATGCGAAGACGGGAACCCTGCCTGCGTTCCCCGGCGCCGGACCGGAGTGATCCCGCGTGACGGCACGTGTCTCAGATGTTATACGCGGATGGCTTGGCTGGTGCCCGGGCAGCAGTACGGCGCCGGTCAGGAAGAAGTTCTCATGGTCTGATACGAGTATATCGACCCGGCAGACGGATGTGGTCCTGGTGAAGAACGATGTGATCATTGATTATGGTTCAACCGGCTTGTCAATACGCCTCTTTACCCTTATCTTTGCCGGTACGATCGCGGGATTGTTCGCCATCATGAGATACAGCCTTTTTGAAAGCTGGTCCTCCCTTGGATTAATCCTCATGAGCATATTCATTCTTGGTGCAGCTGTGCAGATGGTCCATCAGGATATTAAAAAGGCGATTATCGAATTTACCACGGATGCCATAATTGTCCGCCGGCATTTCTTGAGGCCTGTCATCATTACTAGAGATACGATAACAACACTCGGCGTCCGGAAAAATATCCATTATTCGCACCGATGGCTTTTTCGTGGAGCGATGGTGATCTTTTTCGTCGGAGTCATCCCCTCGGTTTTGTTTAGCGGGCATTCACAGTACATTTCCCGGATAATTTCCCGGGTTTCCTTTACGGTTTTCGTGGTGTACTACCTGGCTGTTATCGTGTTTTTCGGGTTGTTGTTCTATCACGGGTATATCAGATCACACTATTCCCATATACTTGCAATACGCACAAACAATAAAAAAATCATCGGCTTGTATGTCGATGGTCCCGGGGAGATGTCTGACATGCTGGCCAAGTGGCAGGCAGGAGCAGTCTGAATATGCACCTTTCACAAACAATCCGGAAATATCTCGGCTGGTGCCCGCACGGATCCACCAGGAAAACGAGCGTATTCACCGACCCTGAATCTGTGAATCCTGCGAAGACGACGGATCCTTCCGTGCCGTCAGTAAAACCGCTGGATAGCTCTGTTCCAACCGGATATCGCCCGGAATACCAGACAAATCTGCTCCTGATCCTCCTGTTCCTTGGAGGACTCTTCTACGCCCACAGCCTCAATCTCCTCATCCCGTTCAGCCTCCTGAGTGCTATTCTCGTATACTTCGATGCGGAAAATATCCACGCCGGCTGGAAATTCGAAAAAGTCTCCCTTCTCGGCGAGGTTGCCACATGGCGCCCCATCGTCTGGGCAACCGCAGTCTTTATCGGATCGTTTTTCCTGCTCGCACTCTCACTCTACGTGTTCTGCCGACGGGAGATCTATATCGCGAATAACTAAGCCTGATACTACCCTACACGACAAAGTTTATCAGAAAATATATTGAGTGGTGCGGGTGCCAGGGCACCTTTTTACTTGTTCTGCCCAAACCGCACTCCGAGCTCATATGCCTTTTCAAGATCTTTCGGAAACACCATCCTGCGCCGCTCTTTCCTCTCCTCCGGATCGAAGTAACTGAAAACGACCTTCGAATAGTCCTCGAACTGGAGTGTCTCGAAGGCGTACAGCGATTCGGAATGCCCGAACGTCCGGCTGAGGATGTTTGCATTCGCAGCGATATGCAGGGAATAACCGAACTCCTTCATCTGCTGCTCCGAGACGTTCATCGTGTAGATGAAGGCCGACTTGATTTTCCGCTCGAAGAGGGTTGAAGGGGGATTGGTATACGCCAGGTATTGGAAGAGGAGCCGCTCCATGAAGGACCGCATTTCTCCGGTTACCATGCCGAAGTAGATTGGCGATCCGAGGATAAGTGCATCTGCGTCATGGATCCTGTCGAGCACCGGTGTCAGCTCGTCGCAAATCGCACACCTGCCGTAGCTCTTCCCTCCTTTCAGTTTACACGCAAAGCAGCTCGTGCACCCCTTGAAATCAAGGTCATAAAGATGGATGAGCTCCGTCTCTGCTCCCCGGGATGCTGCGCCTTCGAGAGCTTTTTCCAGCATCATTGCCGTGTTCCATTTCTTCCTCGGGCTGCCATTGATTGCAATTACGTTTACCATTTTTTTCACTCTCCTTCTCTTTTCACGTGACACGCGGTTGATGGCCAATTATCAATAATCTACCTGAATGCATTGCACAAAGAGATTATTCTATGCCCCGGAAGGTTTTTTGCTCCCGGCAGGATCTTTTTAAGAACGTGAAAGCAACTATCGAATGCCCCGGCTGCGGGCTGAGCCTCCCTGATCGTCACCTCGGCTTAGCCGACCGGTTCAACACATCGGGCGAGTGCCTGGAGAAGTACTACGAGCTGACGTACTGGACTCTTGTTCAGCAGGACGGCAGGTTCATCCACAGCATGCCGTCGATGCATACGAGCCCCAGCATGCAGGTGGAAAGACGCGCTCCATCACGGCAGTATTTGGCCTGATCGGGCTCTACCTGGCATTGGAGACGGGATATACCGGAAGGCAGGTACAGCTGGCGCACATGAAGATCGCATCCCGACGGAAGGACTGGCCTCGTCTGGAACCTCCGGCCCGGAGGGCAGAGCTGACCGTGATGGACGTCCTGCGGGCAGAAACGGATGCGGATAAGGAAAGGATGCTGATGAGCTGGGCAGGATCGGTCTGGGGGATCTGGGAGGACAGGCAACCCTGGATACGGGAGATAACCCAAAAGACGATCTTCCCGGCGGATAAATAATGAAGCGGTTGGGTGCGATACGCAAACCTCGTGCCTTTTTCCGGTTCTTTACTCTTTGGAAGTCCTGACCAGATTTACCCGTTCAAGCGCAAGTGCCATCTGGTTGGCAAATGCCGTGAGGATACGCTCCTGCTCATGCGTGATAACGCCATCGGGATCAGCGGGTTTCACTCCAAGGATCCCAAGAACTCCTGCCGAACTCTGGAGAGGAATGAACCTGAGCGGGGACCCGTGGAGTGTATCGGTGTCGTACCCGGCAACAGCACCGTGCTGGAATGCCCAGGTCGCCACCGCAATGTCATCAGCATCGAGGATCAAGCGGGTCTCTGAAGGATGAACGATGAGACGGTCTCCTTCCGCTAGAAGGACTACGCTCTCCCACGTGAAGATCTCGCGGATATGCCGGATTATCGCAACAATGATTGAACCGGCATCAGCAGCAACAGAGAGATCCTGCGAAAGGGCGTAGAGCGTCCCGGTCTCATTCTCCCGTGCCTGTGCGGCATACGCATGCTCGCGTACCCGAGCAACGAGAAGACTGATCAGGGCACCGACGATAATCATGCCGGCGAATGTGATAAGATACTCTGAATCGGTCACCCGGAACATAAGGTAGGGAGGGATAAAGAAGAAGTCGAATGTAAGGACACCAACTATCGCCGTAAAGATCGCAGGCCGGAGGCCTCTCCTGTACGCGATGACAACAACCGCGAGGAGGTAGAGCATAGCGAGATTAGTCTGGGATATGAATGACTTGATTAGCCAGCCAAGGATAGTAATGACGGCAATGAGGGCAAGACTTGCGACGTAATCTTTGGGAGGAGATGCCGGAAGCAAAGGTTCCAGGTCCCCGATTTTTTGCGGGATACTCCCCTCACTGCTGATCACATAAACATCGATGTTGCCACTGTCGTGGATGAGTTGATCGACAACTGATCCAAACACATACTCCTGCCATCGTGGGCGAAGTGTTTTTCCCACGATGATCCGGGTGATATTGTGCCGCCGTGCGTAATCGATCACCGTCGAAGCGATGTTGAGCCCGAATGTGGTGACGGTTGTAGCTCCAAGTTTCCCGGCAAGCTGCAGGGTACGTGCAAGCTGTTCCTTTGCCTCTTTTGAGAGCCGGTGATGCGCCGGGGTTTCGACGTAGATGGCTGTCCATTGGGCGCCCATGCGGTCGGCCTGCCTGCGGGTTGTCCGTACAAGTCGCTCGGAGAGTGGACCCGCGCCGACAGAGACAAGGATATGTTCCCCCGCGGCCCACGGGCCGGGTATTGCCCGGGTCTGCATATAAGCGAGCATCTGTTCGTCGACCCGCTCTGCGGCTCGGCGGAAGGCAAGTTCGCGGAGTGCATACAGGTTGCCCTCATTGAAAAACTGCTCGATCGCACGGGCGGCCATATCGGGGACATAGACCTTCCCGTCACGCAACCGCTGGAGGAGTTCCGGAGGTGCAAGGTCGACCACTTCGATCTCGGCTGCCTCATCAATTACCCTGTCCGGAACCGTTTCGCGGACGACCACACGGGTGATCTGTGCCACGACATCATTGAGACTTTCGACATGCTGGATGTTCAGCGTTGTATAAACGTCAATACCGGCATCCAACAGCTCCTCAACATCCTGGTAGCGTTTCAGATGCCGGGAGCCGGTGGCATTTGTGTGGGCGAGTTCATCGACAAGGACGAGTGAAGGATGGAGGCACAGGGTGGCATCAAGGTCGAACTCCGGGAGCGTAACCCCCCGGTATTCCATCATCTTCCGGGGAATGATGATCAGCCCTTCGAGCAGTGCTTCCGTCTCCGGCCTGCCATGCGTTTCAACATATCCGATTCTCACGTCGATTCCTTCGGCTCGCCGGAGGTGTGCGGCCTTGAGCATCTCGTATGTCTTCCCAACACCGGCGATATATCCCAGGAAAATTTTCAGTTTGCCCCGGTGCTTGAGGCGTTCCTCACCCTGGACGCGGGCGAGGAGGGTATCGGGGTCGGGGCGACATGCGGCAGGAGCAGCCATAAATCTTCTTTATCCTCCAAACAGTAAAAGCAGCATGTCAATAATCTTGATGCCGATAAACGGGGCGGTGTTGTTGCGTTTCCAGTTGGCGACCAATATTTCCCCTCGTTAAAATTATTTAATCAACCGCCAACGCAACAGAACCGAATTGTCAAATAAGGATAAGAATTGTGAACTCAATAAGAAACGGTTTCCCTGAGTAGTATAGTATATCAAGGATCCCAAGATTGCATCCTAGTCAATTGCCGACATATCAGAACCTCTTATCTATCATCGAGCATAATACTCTAATGGTAAAAACATCGTAGGTTTTTTCTTATGAACTATACACTCAACGATGTTAGTGTCTGGATTATCATATTGATGGCTGTGTGTGGATTTTTCCTATACTTTTTAAGAATGTGTAATTGGTGGAGGGACAGAACGGGATCCGATCCTTTGGAGCGGTGGCGAAGAAAGAGGCATTGAGAATAAATAATAAGGTATTGGTATTGGCAATTCTTAAAAAAGTTTAATTGAGAAATTTTTTGCAGCTTCAGATGTTATTGCCATAAACATCAGAGTGATACTACAAATCAGAATAAGATAGCTGAATTGATACACGAACGTGAATGATATACCAAGCAATCCTAGTATTCCAAAGGAAATATTAGCAAGATCAACTACCATGCAATTCATCCTCTTTGTTCTCCATAATCCCGCAATTTGTAAATCTCTGGTTATTTGTAAAAAAAGTTTCTATTTTATTTTCATGTCTGTAATCGTCGATAGATCTGTTCTGCATCGCAGCCTTTACGAAAAAGAATCTAAAAAAGTCTTACTTTTATCGTATACCGATGATAATCTATCGCACCATTCCTCTTTATGTATTTTATTCAACCATTTCAGGCATTTCTCATCACAATCAGTACAGCTGTCTCTTTATCCCAGAACACAGCCCCGAGAGACATTCCGATGGTCACGCTATTCCCATGATTCCTGATAAACTTGACATTTTCAATATTTATCTGAGCACCGAGTGCTGCTTGGGCAACCCGCTCCCGGAATACCGTCTGCCATCCCGGATCGATTAAGTCGATGATATCGCGACCAATCAAATTTTCCCGGGAATCGACACCGAGCAACCGGATCCCGGTAGGGTTTACGTACGCGATCTTCTCATGACGGTATACGATGATCCCTTCCGGCAGCCACTCGATGAGATGGCGGTACCGTTCTTCGCTCAGCGTGAGACCTTCTACATTTGATACGTAATCCTCTATGAAAAATGCCGTGATGATTAATATCAGCGCGAAGAATGCCCGGTCAAGCAGCGCATATTCTATCGATATGTCACGAGGAGACAGGAAAAGACTTGCAGACATCAAGAGAATAAACACACCGGTCATCACAAGAGGTGCATATTTCCAGCTGAGATATACCGTCAGGAACAGGGGGATAAGATACAGGATCCAGATCATTACCCCAAGAGGAGTGATAATATCGATGACGAAAATAAGTGCCGTTGCAATAACGATATACGCCAAAATGCGGAGGAAATCATCCCTCCGCTGAACCGGCCATGTGAGCATTCCTGTCCCTGTCATACATGATCCTATCAGATCGTTATATAAAAATGTGGCGGATTACAGGAGCATCCGCGCGATCACAGAATTTATAAAGTATTTTTTGGAAGGGCACTTCCATCGACCTGATTGTCTCCGCCGAAATAATTAAGGGTGCCGGGATTTTTTCCAGAACCTTGCCCTATTCGGTAAATAATGAACTTTTTATAGTAACAATCAGCACGCTGGTACTGGCGAATACTTTCTTCCAAAACCCAAGCGCGAATCGAAATTTAAGGAAGGCACTTGATGGCACTTACACAACTCGGGTCCATGATCCGAAAGCAGGCGAGACCTGCGTTTATAGTCTTTTTACTCATCACCCTTATAACGGGTGTCCTGTATCCGCTCGTCATCACCGGAATCGCACAGGTACTTTTCCCGGTCCAGGCGAACGGGAATCTCATCCAGCATGATGGCAAGGTAGTTGGTTCGACCCTCATCGGCCAGCCGTTCACCTCAACGATGTACTTCTGGGGCCGTCTCTCTGCCACAAGTGTTGTACAATATAATTCCGGGGTATCCTCCGGGTCGAACATCGGTCCCACCAACCCAGCCCTTATCGACGAGGTAAAAGCCCGAGTTGATGCCCTCCATGCCGCCGATCCGGGAAATACTCTGTCCATCCCGGTTGATCTCGTTACTTCATCGGGGAGCGGTCTTGATCCCGATATCAGTGTCGCTGCAGCGAATTACCAGGTCGCCCGCATTGCCCGCGAGCGGAACCTGAGCGAGAGCGACGTGAAAGCGCTCGTGGCACAGCAGACACAGAACCAGCAGTTCGGTCTTCTTGGAGAACCACGGGTGAATGTACTTAAGTTGAACCTAGCACTGGACGACCTGAGTGCACACAAAATCACGATAGCACCATCAGCCGGAATTCAGAATGGACCATCATCGCTCATCTTTGGTCTGAGGATGACTGACTGGGTCCAGTTGATTATCTTCTTTGTGATTCTAGCCGCCCTGATCGTTCCGGTAGGAGGGTTCATGGCAAAGCTGTATACCGGTGAGCCGACGTTCCTCTCCTCCGTCATCGATCCTGTCGAGCGGTGGATCCTCTCTGTCTCCGGGGTGAACAGCGGGGAGGAGATGGACTGGAAGATGTTCTCCGTCGCGATGATGATCTTTTCCGTAATCGGGATCGCCGTGGTCTTCCTGCTCCAGCAGGTCCAGCAGATCCTACCGCTCAACCCTGCCGGCGTTGCCCCGGTCCCATGGGATCTCTCGCTCAATACCGCGGTCTCCTTTGCGACCAATACCAACTGGCAGGCATATGCCGGTGAGACTACCGTCAGTTACCTGACCCAGATGACCGGGCTTGCCGTCCAGAACTTCATGTCGGCAGCCGTGGGTATGTCGGTCCTGATCGCATTCATCTACGGCTTCTCGCGCCGGTCGTCAACAACGATCGGAAACTTCTGGGTTCTTCTCATCCGTAGCGTTATGATACTGCTGCCCATCTGTATCATCATCGCACTCGTGCTCGTCTCTCAGGGAACTGTCCAGACATTCAGCGGGCCGATTACTGTACCTCTCCTTGACCCTGTCGCGGACATCACAGGGAACCTCGTCACTACGCAGTCGATCCCGCTCGGGCCGGCTGCATCGCAGATAGCCATCAAGCAGCTCGGGACGAACGGGGGGGGTTTCTTCAATGCCAACTCTGCTCACCCGTTTGAGAACCCTACACCGTTTTCGAATTTCCTCGAAATTCTTGCCATCCTCATCATCCCAACCGGGCTCTGCTACACGTTCGGCAGGATGATTGGTTCGGCGAGAAAAGGGATCGCCATCCTTATCGCGATGACCCTCATCTTCCTGCCATTACTCGGGCTTATCGTCTGGTCCGAGGTAAACGGTAACCCGGCGTTCACTCCTCTCGGCATCGACCAGACTCCCACAGCGCTCCAGCCGGGTGGGAATATGGAGGGGAAGGAGGTGAGGTTCGGTATCGTGCAGTCCGCTTTATTCTCGGTTGTAACTACGGTGACATCCTGCGGTGCCGTCAACTCCATGCATGATTCATTCATGCCCCTTGGCGGGTTTGTGCAGATGTTCGACATCCAGCTTGGCGAGATCGTCTTCGGCGGCGTCGGCTCCGGCCTGTACTGCATGCTTATCTTCGTCATCCTCGCCATGTTCATCGCCGGCCTGATGGTCGGGCGGACACCGGAACTCTATGGTAAGAAGATTGAACCGCGTGAGATGACGCTCGCTACTATTCACATCCTGATTCCTATCTTCCTTATTCTTGGGCTCACCGCCGTCGCGGTCCTCACGGTCGCCGGGTCATCAGCCGTTTTCAACCCCGGCCCCCACGGATTCTCGGAGATCCTGTACGCATTCAGCTCTGCCTCCCAGAATAACGGCAGCGCATTTGGCGGATTATCGGCCAACAGTATCTTCTATAATCTGGCCACAGCACTTGCGATGTTTGTCGGACGCTATGCGGTCGCCATCGTTACGCTCGCACTCGCGGGATCATTCGTGGTAAAGAAGATCGTCCCGGTCAGCGACGGGACGCTCCGCGATCACCGCCCTCTCTTCATCGTCTGGCTTATCTTCGTTGTGCTCATTATCGGTGCACTCACGTACCTCCCAGCACTCTCGCTTGGGCCTGTTGTGGAATATCTCAACATGGTTGCAGGAGGTCTCATCCATGTCTGAACAGAGCAGCGCAAAACATGCATCTGATAAACAGTACGCTCTTTATAAGCGGGCAGTCATCGACGCCTTCCTGAAACTCGACCCGCGGACCCTATACCATAACGTGGTCATGTTCACGGTAGAGATCGGTAGTGTGATAACCACTCTTCTCTTCCTGCAGTCCCTCTTCGGGGCTGGTGAGGCCTCACCGGGCTTCGTCGGAGCGATCACTGCCTGGCTCTGGTTCACGGTCCTCTTTGCCAACTTCGCAGAGGCCCTTGCCGAAGGCAGGGGAAAAGCACAGGCCGAAGCCCTGCGGAAGATGCGGCGTGACACCGAGGCGAAGAAACTCTATCTCGGTTACGAGGTCATGAAAGGAAAAGAACCCTCTCCATCGGATTTTACCCTGGTCTCTTCCTCAACGCTGCTCAAGTCGGACCTCTACTGTGTTAAAGCCGGTGATACTATCCCGGTGGACGGGGAAATCGTCGAAGGAGTCGCTTCGGTCAACGAAAGCGCGATCACCGGAGAGAGTGCACCGGTGATCCGTGAATCCGGAGGCGACCGGAGCGCTGTCACCGGTGGGACCGTTATTCTGTCGGACTGGCTCATTATCCGGGCGATTGCCAATCCGGGCGAGGGATTCCTCGATCACATGATCAGCCTCATTGAAGGTGCAAAACGCCAGAAGACCCCGAACGAGATCGCCCTCAACATCCTTCTCGTAGGGCTGACTGCAATCTTTATCGTGGTCTGCACTTCGCTCTGGGCGTTCTCGGTCTACAGCGTGAAGGTTGCGGGTGCCGGGGTCCCGGTTACGATCACGGTGCTTGTCGCACTCTTCGTCTGCCTCGCTCCGACCACCATCGGGGGTCTGCTCAGCGCGATCGGCATCGCAGGTATGGACCGCCTTATCCGGCGCAACGTGATCACGACCTCGGGCAGGGCCATTGAAGCGGCGGGAGATATCGATGTCCTCCTTCTCGATAAGACGGGTACGATCACGCTTGGAAACCGGCAGGCCGTCGAACTGAAACCCGTCGATGGGACCAGTATCACGGAACTTGCCGAGACTGCACAGCTTGCTTCGCTTGCGGATGAGACACCGGAAGGGCGCAGCATCGTCGTTCTCGTAAAAGAGAAGTACGGGCTTCGCGGGAGAACGGTGGGTGCATCCGAGTCAGCCCCGGAGATGCAGTTCATCCCGTTCTCCAGCCATACCCGGATGAGCGGTGTCGATCAGGGAGATATCCATATCCGGAAAGGTGCCGCAGACGCTATTTTTGCGTATATCAGGGAAAATGGCAATGGCATTTCAGACCAGCTGAAACAGGAAATTGATGCTATCGCCGGTGCCGGAGGAACCCCGCTTGTCGTAACAAAGAATGGGAAGGCACTTGGCGTCATCAATTTAAAAGATATTGTAAAAGGCGGGATTAAGGAGCGGTTTGCTCAGCTCCGCCGGATGGGGATCAAGACGATTATGATCACCGGTGATAACCGTCTCACCGCTGCAACCATCGCTGCCGAAGCTGGAGTGGACGATTTCCTCGCTGAGGCGACCCCGGAGAGTAAACTCAAAATGATCCGGGAGTACCAGGCTGGAGGGCGGATGGTGGCGATGACGGGCGACGGAACCAACGATGCCCCCGCTCTCGCCCAGGCGGACGTAGCCGTTGCGATGAATACCGGTACCCAACCGGCCCGGGAGGCGGCGAACATGATTGATCTTGAGAGCAATCCCACAAAACTCATCGAGATCGTTGAGATAGGGAAGCAACTCCTGATGACGAGGGGAGCACTGACCACATTCTCCATCGCAAACGACCTTGCAAAATATTTCTTTATCATACCCGCTGCGTTTGTGTCAACCTTCCCGGCACTTGGTGTTCTGAACATCCTCGGCCTCCACAACGCGATTCTCTCGGCTGTCATCTTCAATGCCCTCATCATTGTCGCGCTTATTCCCCTTGCCCTCCACGGGGTTGCGTACCGTCCCATGACGGCAGAGGAGTCTTTGCGGAAGAACATTCTCCTCTACGGGATCGGCGGGGTCATCGCGCCGTTCATCGGTATCAAGATCATCGATATCATCCTCGTGCTCATAGGTATGTAAACGATTTCTATGGTTATTCATCAGGACAATCGCCCGGACCCCGATACTCTTCTTGCCCATGTACAGGGTGAAGAGCGGCAGAAGCACCGGGGCAAACTCAAAATTTTTCTTGGTTACATTGCCGGGGTTGGAAAGACGTTTGAGATGCTGGAGGCGGCACACCTCCGGAAGAATGAGGGAATTGACGTCAAAATCGGTTATATCGAGACGCACGGCAGGGTAGAGACAGAAGCACTCGTTGAAGGGATCCCTCTCATCCCGAGAAAGATGATCGAGTACCGGAATGTGACCATCCCTGAAATGGATCTCGATGCAGTCCTTGCAGCCCGACCGCAACTCGTCCTTGTTGATGAACTCGCCCATACCAATGCGCCGGGTTCGCGCCACGTAAAGCGATACCAGGACGTCGAGGAGATCCTTGACGAAGGAATAGACGTTTACACCACATTAAACGTCCAGCATGTCGAGAGCCTCAACGATGTCATTGCCCAGATCACCGGGGTGATCGTCCGCGAGACCATTCCCGATCGGGTTATCGATGAAGCGACAGAGATTGAGCTTGTTGATCTTGCACCACCGGAACTCCTCCAGCGACTCAGGGAAGGCAAGGTGTATGTGCCTGATATGGCGGCACGGGCGATCGAGCAGTTCTTCAACGAAGGTAACCTGTTTGCACTCCGGGAAATTGCTCTCCGCCGGGCAGCCGAGCGGGTCGATGACCAGATGCTTGCATGGATGCAGACCCGTGCGATCCCGGGGCCGTGGGCAGCCGGGGAAAGCCTGCTTATCTGTGTCGGTCCCAGCCCATTTTCCGAAAGGCTGATCCGTACCGCCCGACGCCAAGCAGACCGTATGACTGCCCAATGGAGCGCGATCTATGTCGAGACGCCATCACATCACCGTCTCTCAAAGGAGGCCAAAGAACAGGTATCCCGCATGCTCCAGCTGGCAGAAAATCTCGGTGCCACAACTGCGACCGTATATGGGATCAATGTTGCCAGTGCTGTCATAGAGTACGCACGCAGGCACAATATTACGCGGATCGTTATCGGAAAAACCCTGCGACCCCGATGGCAGGAATTTGTCTTTGGATCGGTTGTGGACCAGCTCATTCACAACAGCGGTACAATCGATGTGTATGTCATCAGCAGTGAAGAAAAAACACTCCAGAAACCTATGCCGATGGAACCCCTGCTCCCGACAACATTACCGAAGGATTATTTGGCAAGCCTGGTTCTTGTTGCCATGATCACTGCCATCGGCTGGTTGATTCATTCATTCATCTCCCCGGTAAATCTTGCTATGCTATTTATGCTCGGCGTTGTTTTCATTGCATGGAGGAGAGGATTGCGACCGGCCATCTTCACTGCAGTCATTGGGGTTGTGGCGTTTGATTTCTTCTTCATTCCTCCCTATCTGAGTTTTCGCATATCGGATACCGAATATCTCATCACTTTTGCGGGTATGATTATTGTAGGCGCCCTAATCAGTCTGCTCGTCGCCCGTGCACATGAAAATGCAGATGCAGCCCAGATCCGGGAGAAGGAGACCGGAACCCTGTACGCTCTTTCGAAGGATCTCGCGATTTTAATAGATGCTAATTCGATTTTCGCTGCAGTCATAAAGCATATCAGCGTGATATTCCAGTGGGAGAGTGTATTCCTCCTGCCGGAAGGAAACGAAGTGGTCATAGGTGAGGCAAGTCCCGGATTGCATCTTGACGCTGATGACATAGCAGTTGCGACATGGGCATATCAGCATGGTTCCGTCGCCGGCTACGATACCGATACCCTGCATGGATCCCGACTCAGATACATTCCCCTCAAAAGTTCACAGGAAGTCCTTGGTATCATGGGAGTGAAACCGGTGGAACCGGATGGTGTCATCACCCATGAACAGGAAAAAATACTTATGGCCTTTGCCGACCTGACCGCACTTGCACTCGAGCGGGTAAACCGGTACAAAATTATCAAGCAATAAAAACTGAGAAGAACCTCAACTTGAATATTCAACGTCGTTTTCTATCCTTTATGGACCGAGAAGACGCAGATGCTCGTTACGGATGTCCCGGTGGTGAGGCATAACGGCCGCCAGATCAGGGCAGATTTCTCATTCGGCGATGTTTACTGGGACGGTAAACACGCGGTTCTGATTGTAGCATGGGAACACCATTCACCTTCTTCCTGAGAGTTTTCCTAACAAGATTTTACGGTGTCCCAATATCGAATCATAGAGGATGCTGATCATGAGTGAATTGCCTCATTCTTCCGAAAACAAATTTTTTCCCGGGCCCTCTTTTTCGAAGAGAAAACTGCGATCGTACTATTGGTAGACCTTTAAGCAGTTATAGCAACCGGCAGGATCGAACAGGATCAGGAATCATACCCTCCAATCTCATGATCTCCGTCGGAGAGTTCCCGACGACATACGTCTGACACCTATTTCAAGTGACATTCTCCGACGTGAAAATTGCAATTTCAGGTTCCCGCTAGCGATAATCACTATGTCCGGAAGCCAATTGTAGAGACGATCTGCCAGCCGGATGCGAATGCGGAGGTTGTTTTGCTGGGTGATTTTCTGCGAGAACTCGTACAGTAAGTGCAGGTCATATTTCGGACTATCATCAAACCAAAAGGGTCTATTAGGACACTTTTCCGGGCACGATAATGCCATATATAGGCCAAACTGAGGTCAAATCAAGCGAATTGTAAAATAATGGCATGTTTTTTCGCGAAAGAAACACAAAATCATTTCCCGAGGGGGAAAACGGAGGCATTTTTGAGGCCGGATTTGGCAAGAAGTTACCGAGACTCTTGAAGGGGGAATAATTTTGGCATTTTAATAGTTAAATAGACTTAAGTGTTTGTTGAGATGTTTTTACCCATTCGTTAATTTTAGATTCAATAAATTTTCTCGTTTGGGAACGAGGATTTTTATATTTTTCAACCGCTCTATATTTTTTATCTTCAGTATTATATTCGAGAAATCCTTTCAAATATTGCTTTCCGGTTAATAATTTCATTTCTCGTTCTATTTTGTCTGTTAATGAATCTTTTTTATCATTGGGTGTACAGTCAAAAATTCGGTCAAGCCCTTTTTTGCATAAATCATAAGCCGTTTTTCCTTCAGAGTTCCCATCAAAAAGTTGCATTATATAACCTGCAATCCCCTCTCGAATTTCTTCTCCTTCCATTTCCGGAACGATAGTAATGGGTAATGTTGGGACTTTTTTCAAAGACTTCCCTTTCATCTTGAGTAATTCGTTTCTTAATGTTGTATCGTGAATGAACTGTTCCTTTCTAATATCAAAAACATCTTTAACAACGATCTGGCAGTGATCTCCATCATTGTTGAAGGATAATCGACTGCTCATTGTTTCGGGAGGAATTTTTTTGGGATAATCTGAAGTACTATAAACAGATAATTCTCGTGGATCAATTTTCTTATATCCGTCAAGTTGACCTGCTTTTGAATGGTCATTAAATGTTAAATCGATTATTAACCAAATTTTTGAATTCCATGCAATAATATCGGGATTTTTTCTCTCTCCAGATAATGTGTTCAACTTACCCTCTATTCTGAATTGAGATAAGTTGGCTTTTGCAAAAGGCATGGAGAAACGCTTGTAGGAATAGAAAAGTTGTATCGTGTTTCTCCATAATTCAATACGTTTATTAAAATTAGGCAAACATCTCAACTCCGTCAAAAAAAATTGACGTTTTACCAGCGTTATCCTCTCCTTGAACCGTTGCAATTCTTGGTGCTGCATTTACACATCCATCACCGGGTATTGTAAGATATGCATAGTCCGGACCAACATCCATAAAAATAATGTCCCAAGTATGCATATCTACACCTTTGAATCGCTTGAAATCAGATTCTGACTCTATTTCTGTAAGCCAAAGGTTCATACCACTTTTTCCGACTGCTACAGCATCGGAAAATGCTTCAAGATCTAATGTTTTCGAAAAATTTAATTCGAATGCACATAGTTTATTATCTCTGTTTATTGTTGCTTCAAAGAGTGAATCTTCATATATATTAGCCATATCCGATATCGATAACATAACCTCATCAATATCGATTGCTTGATTGACTGTTACTTTACCATTATTATACCATTCTTCAGATAAATCAACAGTCCTGCCTACTTTTTTTTGCCACCGAACACTGTTAATAGCAATTTGATCTTTTGCACGCTGTAAAAAATCATAGATACCAGGAATCGGTTCTTTCTCACTATACCATGCCTTCATACTAAATTTTCCAGCATCTGCTTTCGGAGCTAAGCCATCAGCAAAGTTTAATCCAATCCCTTTTTCAACCCAAGATTCAATCTTTTTGTAGTGCATTAAATGATTGTAAGAAAGCCAACATCTATCTAATCCTTTTATATTACTAATCCATTTGGAAATAGCATCATCAGATTCTTCTGCTTTAAGTAGACTATAGAGGAGCCATACCCTTTCCCTTGATGTATCAAGGAATAATGTACCTGGAGCGTCTCCATCTCTATTGGCATACCAGTGTGGAGCATCGAGACATTCCCAGACACCGTTCGGAGCAAAAGGAAGATCCCTCGCTTGTAGATTACTCTCAATTAAATATGCCTTCAATTGTGTGAGATAAGTTGCACCAAAAAGAGACAATGATTCTTTATTTCCTTCCAAGCCTGCTTGAAACAGATTTTTCATTTCAGCAAACGACCGAGAGTTCGACATGGATATACTCACAAAATGATTATTCTTTCTTTTTCTCTCAAAACATAATTACGATTGTTCTAATTATTAATTTGTGGTGCTACAAGAAATCTATCTAATAATGTATCAAATTGATCTACAAGAAGTATGAGAGTGCTTTTGACCAATCTCTTGAGGGAAAGGAATAATACTACAGCCTTTATTAGAAAATTTTAGGGGAATTTTTCAACAAAAATAAAAAATTTCTCAGCTATGATCTGCAATTATTCCCTCATCAACATCTTCAATTCCGGTCCCTTTACATTGTGGACATTTTGTTCCAGTAGTACCATCAATGTTTCCTTCATCGATAACGCCATATCCATCGCATCTTACGCAATTCCTTTTCATGCTGTTTTTTTCACCTCCTTTTCACTAAAGAAATTTTCAAGTCACTTACTCTATAAAAAGTACGCAGTCATTTACCTACCATAAATTGATGTCTTGAATACATTATGGTCACCATAGATCATACCATAATAAATTTCAATAATTCTTCGAGGACACGTCTCACATCCTGTTTTTACCCATATTCTTCTTTCAATTCAAGATCACCTTTATTTCCCTTAACATCAATAGTTACAGACCCAAGCTGGGAGCCCTTACACAAGGGACGGCATGGTGCAAAGACTATGGCAGAAGTGGTCGAGGTTTTAGTACCCGGCGGAAAGGCTACCGCTGGTCCCCCATTGGGACCGTCGCTCGGACCACTCGGTATCAACGTGAAGGCAGTTGTCGACGAGATCAACAAGAAGACCGCCTCATTCAACGGAATGCAGGTCCCGGTCAGGATCGAAGTCGACGCCAAGAAGGCTTTCACCGTCACGGTGGGTATACCGCCCACTACGGCGCTCATCAAGAAAGAGGCTAATATCGAGAAAGGTTCCGCAGAGCCCAACGTCAATGTGGTAGGTAATCTACCATTTGAGGCCGCTGTCAGGATTGCCAACATGAAACTCGAAGGCATGCTCGCTTATGAACTGAAGACCGCGGTAAAAGAGGTCATCGGGACCTGCGTGAGCATGGGAGTTACGGTCGACGGCAAGAAAGCAAAAGATATCTTCGCCGAGATCAATGCAGGCAAGTATGACAGTGTTCTCCTGAAATAACATGAGAAAACCATAGGAGATCGAAAGGTCGCGAACTATGGAGGAATCTGATGGTTGATAGGGCCAAAATTTTACAAGCCGTAAACACGGCGATTGAGAAGGCGCCGGAGCGTAAATTCTCTGAGAGCATCGATATTACCATCAATCTCAAGAATATCGATATGGCGCAGCCGAAAAATCGTATTGACGAGACGATTCTGCTTCCCCACGGTATCGGCGAGAAGATCGGTATCTGTGTGATCGGGAAGGGAGATATTGTCACCCAGGCAAAGGATGCCAAGGTTGATCTGATTATCGGCCCTGAAGAAGTTGAGCGGCTCGGCGGAGCACCCCGCGAAGCACGGAGAATTGCCGGTAAATACCGGTACTTCCTTGCAGAGATGGCGGTCATGCCGCAGGTCGGAAGGTACCTGGGTCCACGGCTCGGTCCGCGGGGCAGGATGCCGATGCCGATTGCCGGCAGTACGGATATCCGTCCGATTGTCGAGCGTCTGCGCAACTCGGTGAAGATCAGGACAAAGGACAAGACGGTCTTTTCTACAAAAGTAGGTTCGACTGCCATGAAGCCCGAACAGGTCGCCGAGAATATCGAAGCGATCGTCAAGAGGGTGGAGGCAGTTCTCGAACAGGGACCGCTGAACGTCCGTTCTGTTTTTGTCAAGACGACCATGGGTCCTTCAGTGAGGCTGGAATAATGGCGTTGTATACACACCACCTTCCCTCATGGAAGAAGGACGAGGTCGAGGAGATCAAGGCAAACGCGAAGAAGTTCAGCCTGATCGGGCTTGTTGACATGTACGGGATCCCGGCACAGCAGGTGCAGCAGATCCGCAGGAACCTGCGGGGTAAGGCTGTCATCAAGGTGACGAGGAACACGCTCATTAAGCATGCATTCGCGGAGATCGGCGGAGATGTGAAGAACCTCTCCAAATATATCTCCGGTCATTCTGCGATTATTTTCACCAACGACAACCCGTTCAAGCTCTTCAAGCAGCTGGAAAAGACCAAGACACGGATGGCGGCAAAGCCCGGCGAAAAAGCCCCGGAGGATATCGTCATCGAGAAGGGTCCGACCAGTTTCAAACCGGGTCCGATCGTGGGCGAACTCCAGCAGGCAGGCATCCCCGCCGCGATTGAAGGCGGCAAGGTCAGGATCAGGGAGACCAAAACCGTCGTAAAGAAGGGCGGGGTCATCTCGGCAAAACTTGCAGCGATCCTGGTCAAGCTTGATATCAAGCCGATGGATGTCGGACTTGCCCTGCAGGCAGCCTACCATGAAGGCGGCATCTTTGAACCGTCCGTGCTTGCCGTTGACGAGACGGTCATCCTCGGGCAGATCCAGCTCGCCGGTATTCAGGCATTCAACCTGTCGGTTAATGCAGCGATCCCGACGAAAGATACGATGGGCGCAATCCTGACCAAAGCCGTCAGGGATGCACGCGGTCTTGCCGTTGAAGCAGCGATCTATGAAAAGGACGTTGTTGATGCGATTATCGGAAAAGCGTACAGAGAAAGCCAGGCAGTGAAAAGCCTGGTAAAATAAAAATTATTGAGGTGAACAAGATGGAGTATATCTATGCAGCACTTCTCCTGCACAAGGCAGGCAAGAAGGTCGATGAGAACGGCGTCAAGGCAGTCCTTACCGCCGCAGGCGTAAAGGTTGACGAATCACGTGTAAAGGCACTCATTGCAGCACTCGATGGCGTAAACATTGAAGACGCGATCAGCAAGGCAGCCGTCGCACCCGTCGCCGCAGCCGCAGCAGCACCCGCAGCAGCAGGCAAAGCAGCACCGGCAGCAAAGGAAGAAGCACCGGAAGAGCACAAGAAGGAAGACGAAGAGAGCGGTATGGCAGGGCTCGGTGCCCTGTTCGGATAATCTTTCTTCCGAACCTATTCTCTTATCTTTTGTTTTTTTAACCCCGTCAGCACATTCCGGCTCTCTTTTCGAAACTGTCAGACATTTACTACGATAAGCCGGAATTTATTCCGTTTTGGCCTGAACAGACTCTGCGGATGTATCCCTTTTAATCACAATCGATTCCATGAACCCCTTCGCCAGAAATGATGTCCTGACTGCGCTTACACATCTTATCCTGCTCTTTTCAGCAATGTACTCCCTGGGGGTACTCCTTTCAGTTGTGGTGATCGCCTCGCCTTGTATTTCAGGAAATAAAAAAGCGTCCAAATAAAGGCTCTGTTTTGGTCGATGCCCGGTTTATATCGGTTTTAGGAAGATAATCGCAAGACTATCGCTTTTTTACACCGGTAATCCGATGTAGATATTGTGCTTTGTTGTCACAATCTTCACCCGTACCTGCCCTGACTCTTTTTCGCAGTTGAAGACCGAGACTACCCGGTCACGGGCGACCCCGAGTTTCTCCCCGTGTATCCAACCCGGTGCACGGATCTCAACGGTTACTTTCTCACCTTTGGAAAAGACAAGTGGGATAAACGGACGCCTCACCGTCCCAAAGTCTCTTGCCGGATCAAGTCTCAGCGGTATCCCGAACTCCTTCTCCCAGGGGCGTATGCTCCGGTTGAAGAACTGCCACCAGCTCTGGGCTTTCAGGCCCTTGGGCGACCTGCCATACCGGTAGTGCTCGAACTTCTGGATACCCAGCGGCGGGAACCGTTTGCCGGCACCGATCTCCTGTGCAAACCGGATCAGTTTGGGGATCTCCGCGTCATTGATCCCCGGCAGGTAGACCGGCGCGATAAGCAGGTCGATAGTGCTCCGGCAGACTGCTTTTGCTGCATCGGTAACCCGGTCGATATCGTACCATTCGACGCCGGCGAGCATCTTTGCGATTGACGGATCGAGAGCATGGAGGGAGAGGTTGATCCGGTCAAGTCCCGCCTTTTCAAGCGCACCAATCATCTCCCGGTCGAGGAGAGTGCCGTTGGTCTGGAGGGAGACGACACTCACTTCATCGATCTCGTTGAGGGCGGTGATGAGCTCGGGGAGCTTCTGATACATGAGTGGTTCACCTGGCGAATCGATGTGGCACTCGACACCCTCACCCTTGAACCGGGCGACCTCCCTCACCGCATCCACCAGGTACTCCATCTCGACTTCATAACTGGTAGCACGCGTTGTTGATGCCGGTCCGGCGTCGACCGAACAGAACGGGCAGTTCAGGTTGCAGCCGCAGCTCGGGCGTACCTGCAGGAGGCTGGTCCCCCGGTCTATGATGCCAAAGTAGAGCGACCCGATGAGCGGGATCCCTGATTTACGGGTAATTCTGAAATGGGACATGAAAAACGGGAAAATGTTGGAATGGCTATCCCTTCTCCCTGAGGAGCCGGCAGCCCTTCCATTCACCCCGGTCAAACACCGGGGTGGGATTCTCCATACGGGCAAACAGGTATTCAAACAGTTCCTGCTCTACCGGCTCGCTGCCCTCTTTCCTGCAGTACTCCATGAAAGCGTCATACATTTCAGCATAGGAGATATGTCCAGACGGGTCGGGGATGAGGACCTCCCCGTGGAACTTCCAGATCCCGTTAAATTCCCGTTCGTCATCGAGGAGCGGCCTCGCCATGACCTGTTTAAGATGGATGGTCGCCTCCCGGTCTTCAGAGAAAAGTTCGAGATCGTGATAAAAGTCCTTCACGACCGCAAGACCCTGGCGAAGATCATTGAGCTCCAGTTCGAGTTTTTTAATCTTCTTTTCCTGCCGGGAAATACGGTCAGATGAGTCCATCGCCTAAGATCCCTTGTGTTGTTTCAGCCTGATACATTGCCCGTCTCCGCGGTACGACATTATTCCGCACGAGGGTTAATCCCTCCGGTCCAGTAATTTGCCCGCATAAACGCACTGCCCGAACGAGACACAGCCATCTCCGAGAGGATAATCCTTGTTCATAATGCATCCGAGGTGGTGTTCAGCAATCTCTGTACGGATTGTCTCGCGGATGGCACGGTTATACGCAACTCCGCCGCTGAGGGCGATCTGTTTCATTCCCTCCCGATCAGCCGCGCGAAGTGCGAGGTGTGCGATCCCCCGGGCAAGGTTGTACTGGAAGGAAGCTGCGATATCCCGGATTGCCCGGATGTCTCCATCACCCGCTGTCTGCATCCGTCCCAACGCGGTCTCGATGAGGGATCGACCGGAGAGCATCTCACGTCCCTCATTGGTAGTAAACCTCAGCTCCCATAGTTCAGCGCAGCCACCAGCAGCAGCAGATTCCAGTTTCATGGCAGGTTCTCCGTCATAGGTCCGCTCCCTGCAGAAACCCAGCAGGGCGGACGCGGCATCCAGCAGCCTTCCCGTGCTGGTGGTCTGGGCGACATTGAAACCGCTTCCGACCTGCTTTTCAAGCACACCCAGCTCGACATCCGACCAGCCCCGCCCGGAAAGTAACGAGAGTACCTTCTTCTCCGGAAGAATTCCGTAGAGCATCCGTTCCGGGTACTGCGTGGCAAGATCCCCGCCGGGCATGGCCGAAGGTTCAAGGTGGGCGACACGCTGGAGATCCGGGGTCTGCCCGGAGAATATCTCGCACCCCCAGACCGTCCCGTCGTCGCCATAACCGACCCCGTCGATCGCGATCCCGATGCATGGTTCGGAGGTTGTCGCGGCGATGTGCGCACGATGGTGCTGGACCGGGACCAGTTCCAGTCCCTGGTCCGACGCGATCTCACGGGCGAACCGGGTTGAGAGGAACCGTGGGTGGAGGTCATGGGCCACCACATCAAACTTCGCCCCAAGGAGTCGCTGCAGGTTCCTGACGGTCTCCTGCAGGTATTCAAGGGTTGGCGGGTTGCGCACATTCCCCACGTGAGGTGATGTGACGGTGAAGCCGTTCCGGTAGATGGTGGCATTTGCATTCAGTTCCGGTCCTACGCCGAGGATACAATGGTTCCCCAGAGCGATCGCTGTCCGCTTCGGGGCGATGCCCCGCGAGAGGCGGATGATATACCCGTCGCGTATCACGGAATCGTCACACCGGTTCACGATCTTCCGGTCATGGGTGAGGAAAAAGTCCACGTCGCGGTTGAGCTTAGACATTGCCTGGTCGATATCGGTGATCATCGGGTAGCCGGGCATATTGGCGCTCGTCATGATAAGCAGCGGGTGCTTCAGGTGGGAAAAGAGAAGGTGGTGAAGCCCGGTATAGGACAGCATGCAGCCGATCGTGTGGAGACTGCTTATCGTTCCATGAGCCGTGGGATCGCGTTTTTTCAGGACGACGATCGGGTGGACTGGGCTGGTGAGCAGCTGCCGTTCCTCCGGAGAGACGCAGGCGAGCTGCCCGATATAGTCCGGGCGTACCATGATGGCAAACGGCTGTTCGATCCTGCCCAGCCGCCGTTTAAGTTCATCCACGGTATCTTCGATGCAGGCGATATGAAATCCCCCAACCCCCCGAATCGCAAGGATGTTTCCCGCATCGAGCAGTTCTGCGGTCTCCTTTATGGGGTCGAGGCCTTCTGCTTTATTTCCGCGGGCATCGGTAAGGGTGAGGTGCGGGCCGCAGGAACTGCAGGCGATAGTCTGTGCATGATGGCGCCGGCAACCAGGGTCCCCGTATTCCCGTGCGCAATCCGGGCACGGGGGGAACTCTGCCATCGATGTGCGCTCCCGGTCGTACGGGATCTCCTGCGCGATGCTGTACCGGGATCCGCAGTTTACGCATGACGTCGCCCAATAATCCCGGTATCTCCCGCCTTTGTTGAAGATATCGCCAACGCAGTCATCACAGATCGCTATATCGGGCGGGATCATGCCGGTCAGCGATCCGGTACCGCTCGGCAGGATGAAGAACCCGTCAGGAATCTCCTGTAATGTGCCGGAAACTTCAACCGAATCGATGCGGGAGAGCCGGGGGCCTTTGGAGACCTCGGCAAGAAACTTCTCAAAATTATCTCCTCTCGCAAAGATCTCGACTTCACTGCCGAGATTTTTCACCGTTCCTGAAATCCCAAGCGCACAGGCACGAGCATACACAAAAGGGCGAAACCCGACACCCTGGACGATTCCGCGTACTGTGATTTTGCCCTTTTCCTGCATGAATTTCTCGCAAAATTTTATTGATTCGCGGAACGATATAAGTATAGGGTTTTACCGTGCCGGGCCATATTCGAATCGTAAACGATCCCGTAGAGCTTGTTCCTCTCCTGATGACATTCAACGACCCCTCCTTTAAACGGGTCTATGAACTTTTGAACAAATCATGGCTTACTGAAGACGAGATCCGGGCGCAGGTCGGCGATGACAATGTCTCCCTCTGCATCCAGATCCTGAAGAAAGGAAACCTCGTGGAGGAGCAGTGGCGGATGCCAAAGCCCGGTGCGAAGCCGGAAAAAGAGTTCCGTGCAACTTACAACAAGTTCCGTGCAAACTTCCAGTGCAACCTTTCCGATCTCTCCGACATCCTGTACATCTCGCTTTCCAATGACGAGAACCTCCGCGAAGTGGTGGAGAATATTGAGGGAGAACTCGGCAAGGGCAACTCCTCCATCAACGACCTATCCCGGAAATTCAGTGTCAGTCCCGTCTTTATCAAGGGGCTGGCCAAACGGGTTACGCACCTGGATGTGAAGGGACAGGGACTGGTGCTGCTTGACACTGGGCGCTAAGGATCCCCTTTATTCTATTCTGCGCAGCAAACGCGAGGTCTCGCGACTGCAGATTCTCGTCGAGATTGCCGAGCACCAGCCTGCAGTGCGGCAGCAGGAGATCGCCGAAAAACTGGGCGTGACCCCGCAGGCAATTTCTGAGTATATCCGCGAACTGGTCGATGAAGGAAAGGTTTCTGCAAGCGGCCGGGGCAATTACGAGGTGACCAAGGCAGGGATCGAGTGGGTGCTGGAAAATGCCGAGTCTCTGGAGTCCTATGCACGGCATATACGGCGCGATATCATCCAGCAGATCTCCGTATGGACGGCGATCGCCGCAGAAGACCTGCGGGAAGGAGATGAAGTCGGTGTATACATGAAAGCCGGGTTCCTCTATGCGGGAAAAAAGCCGCTGGCAGCGACCGGAACGGTCATCGCGGAGGCAAAAAAGGACGAGGATGTGGGTGTTGCCCGCCTTAATGGGATCATCGATCATAAGGAAGGCAGGGTTCATGTCTGCAAGGTACCACGGATCCAGCACGGGGGTTCAAAAAAAGTCCGGCCGGACAAACTGCTGGAGGTCATCGGCCAGGCCGGGATCGTAGCGGCGGTGGGACTTGAGGCGTTCGTCGCGTTGAAAGCGGCGGGGAAGAAACCTGACATGTTCTTTGGTGCCCGAGAAGGTGTCATCGAGGCCGCGTTCCACGGGATTGACTGTGTGATTGTCATTGTTGATGAAGAGTTCACCGACTTTTTAAAGAGACTGGAGAGCGTTGAACTCCCGTATGTGATCCACGACCTGATCTCGCCATGAAGATCCTCATCCAGCCCCAGAAAGGAAACAGTTACAAGCTCCTCTTTTATGATGGCAGGCACGTTATTGGCGCCGGGTTTGTTGAGCTGACAGAAACGCCGCGTGGACCCCGCCCGACAAAATACCGGCTCAGGTGGGGCGGGAAAAAAGAGTACCGCCATACCCCCTCCAAGGACCTGATCTCCCAGCTCCGCGAGGCGGATGTGCGGCTTACCAAATCAGATGTGACCTTTGAAACATTTCTTTCAGATTTCCAGATAAAAACCAGTTACGTGGAAGCCTGCCGCATGTGCCTGCTCGATGAGCGGTACACCCCGTTAACTGAAGAGAACTGTGTCACGTTCGGCAAAGGCGAGAAGATCTGTCTGGAATGCGGGAAGCGCGAGCTGCGTCGTGAAGTCTCACACATCGGCCGGCTGGGGCTGGAGGGGATCGCCCATCTCGAAAACCTTCTCGTCACCTTCCGCGACCTTGACCGGGTGCTCTCAACGCTGCAGCCCGATAAACTCACGATGAAGGCAGCGCTTTACGATCGCCTTGAACCGCACCCGGTCATGACCACCGCCTCCATCGATGAATTGCCCCTTCCGCGGCAGTTTATTGAAGCAAGCGGTGTTTCCCAGCTCATGCCGGCCCAGCAGCTTGCGGTGGAAGCGGGACTGCTGCACGGAAAAGACCTGCTGGTCGTTGCCGCAACAGCGAGCGGTAAGACGTTCATCGGGGAGATGGCGGGGATCAAGAACTACCTTGAGGGACGGGGAAGGATGCTCTTTCTCGTCCCGCTGGTCGCGCTTGCAAACCAGAAGTATGAACGGTTCACTGCCCGGTACGGGAAGATGGCAAAGACCGGGCTCCTGACCGGGGTGAGCCGGCTCAACCTTCCCGAGACCCGGAAAGTGGGGGACCGGAACCCCCAGTCACCGATCATCGTCGGTACCTATGAAGGTGTTGACAACATGATCCGCTGCGGGCAGAAGATGACAAACATAGCGACAGTGGTAATTGATGAAGTCCAGATGCTCGAAGACGCCGACCGGGGTCACCGCCTGGACGGGATGATCGCACGGCTGAAGTATCTCGCCCCACAGGCGCAGTTCCTCTACCTGTCGGCTACCATTGGTTCTCCAAAAACACTGGCAGAAAAACTGAACTGCAGTCTTGTGCAATACTCCGAACGCCCGGTAGGACTGGAGCGGTATCTCCTTTTCCTTGAACGCAAACAAAAAATCCCGACCATCAAGCAGATGACAACCGAAGAGTACAAGCGGACATCATCGAAGGGATTCCGGGGACAGACGATAATCTTTACCAATGCACGGTCACGGTGCCACACGATCGCTGATGCCCTGGGGATGAGGGCTGCAGCATACCATGCCGGGCTTTCATCGCAGGAGCGTCGGGAGGTCGAGACCAAGTTCCTTGGCGGGAAGCTGATGGCGGTGGTCACGACCGCCGCGCTGGGTGCAGGGGTGGATTTTCCCGCATCGCAGGTGATTTTTGACGCGCTGGCCATGGGGAGGGACTGGCTCTCGGTGCAGGAGTTCAACCAGATGGCCGGAAGGGCGGGAAGACCGGACTTTCATGACCTCGGCCGTGTGATGATCCTTGCCGAACCGGGAGGCACCTATTCCCGGGAGAACCCGTTCACCGAAGAGGAGGTCGCGATACGGCTCCTGAAAGGAGAGATGGAAGAAGTAGCACCGGACCATGATTTCGAGAAAAGCTCAGAAGAGTACGTAGCAAACGCGGTCGCCTGCAATGGCGAGGAAGACGATCTCGACCGGATCAACAGCATGATGGTCGGCAGTATGGAACCCGTTCTTCCCGAGCTGATCACCCACCGGCTTGTCGAAAAGCAGGGGAGCAGGCTGGTCATGTCGCCTTTGGCACGGGTGATGGCAGAGCATTTCATCGGCATGGAGCGGCTTCTTGAGATCCTCCGCCTGACAAAATTTATGGACGATCCGGTGGATGTGATCGCGGAACTCGAGAGCGAGGATGTTCATCAGGATAAGAAGACCGGACCGAAAAAGGACGGGAAGAAACCGGCGGAGCATAAAAAACGCCGGTGAGAACCCGGCCACAACGGGCTGACATAATAATGTCAAGCCTCGGATAATTACGTAGGAAGAAAAAGATCATCTTCGCACTCCTCTCTATCCTGTTTTTTTCCCGTCATCCTCCTCGTTCTATCCGGAGATCTCACCTGGCCTGAGGGCTGGATCTTCAGTATCTGGTTTATCGTCCTCTGTTTTACGACAATCCTCTACCGGGAACAAAAAGATCCGGCGTTGCTGGATGAACGGTATAAGCAGCCCGGCACCGGAAACCAGGAGCGCTGGGACCGGTATGTGGTCTTTGGGCTCCCGATTGGATTCATCCTCTGGTTCTTCATCATGCCGCTGGATGCGAAGCGGTTCGGGTGGTCGCCCGTGTCCCCGCTCTGGCTGAAATTCTGCGGGGGAACCCTGCTGGCAGGATCATTTTTCCTGTTCTTCCGATCTTTTGCTGACAACTTGTTCTTCTCCTCCCTTATCAGGATTCACTTATCAGGATTCACTTATCAGGATTCACTTATCAGGATTCACTTATCAGGATTCAGGAGGAACGGAAACAGCGGGTGGTTTCGACGGGCGTATATGGGTTGGTGAGACATCCTATGTACCTCGGCGACACTCATGTTTCTCGGGACACCCCTGTAACCTGGCTCGTTTTAGGGATTCTCGCCGGTCTCGCTCTGACCGTCCTGCTTATGGGAAGGATCGTGGGAGAAGAGGCGATGCTGACCCGGGAACCCGAAGGATACCGGGATGTATTCGGACCGTTCATTACCGCCTTTCTCCCGGGATAGGGTAGGTAATTTTTCTAAAAATAGTAATACCCGGCACGCCTCTGCTCCTGCCTGCAACGCCAATTCAGAGTGAATCAGTCATTATTTTTATAGTCAGACCAATTTCCTTAAAGAAAATACCCTATATTGTCCATACATTTTAAGACATGCTTAAGCCCGATTACGGCGAATTCCCTGTATACCCATGTCGAGCACAGGAGTGACGGGCAGGTGGCTCCATCCTGAACGATGGACTATGTATTATCTCTTCCTGCTGGGGTTCTTTGCAATCTTTTCAACCACGATATCAAAAAATCCGGTCCTGCCACTTTTTTCCCAGGCATTAGGGGCAAACGATACGATAATCGGCCTTATCGCTGCTTTCTCTCCTTTCGCCGGGATCCTGTTTTCGTTTCCGGTGGGAGTGCTCTCCGATCATCTCGGCAGAAAGCGTCTCCTCATCGTGTCCGGCATTGTATTTCTTACCGCCCCTCTCCTCTATCTCTTTATTACCAATCCCCTCTGGTTAATCCCCGTCAGGTTCTTCCACGGGACGGCAACAGCGATCCTGGGCCCGGTCATTTCTGCCGTTATTGCGGAGCGGTTTCCCGCCAGCAAAGGCCAGATGCTCGGGCAGTATTCTTCCGCAACGCTGATCGGCCGATCGATTGCCCCCCTCATTGGTGGTGCCATCATCACATATTTTATTTTTTACCCGGGACTTTTCCCGTACAGGATCGTATACGTGGCAGCTGCTCTTGCAGCAGTGCCGGTGTTCATCATGACGCTGATGTTCCCTAACGACTCAGATTCAGTAAGCGTTCTCCCGTTTTCCGTCTTCCGCGAGAGTTTTGTTACATTTTTTTCAAACCGGAGGCTGCGTGGTACCGCGGTTGTGGACATGGCAACCTATTTTGCGTTTGGGACGTTTGAGACATTCCTGCCGGTTTTCCTGTTCTCGCAGGGAATCGGTGCTTTCCAGACCGGCATCATATTTGCAATCCAGGTCCTGATCATCGCCGGGAGTAAACCTTTTTTCGGGATGATTGCAGACCGGGTCGACAAACGCATCCAGATTGCAGCAGGACTTATCATCATCGGCTGCGCCGTTGCGGTCATCCCCTTTACATCATCGTTTTCCCTCTTCCTCGTTATCAGCGCGATATTCGGTATGGGCATGTCACTTTCCACGGTGGCAACCAGCGCATATGTTGCCGATATTGCGGGAAAAGAACAGATCGGGGCGTCCATGGGAGCACTCTCGTCCATCATGGATATCGGCCAGTCTATGGGTCCCCTCATCACCGGTATAATTATTACCGCAGCCGGGTTCTCATCAGGTTTCCTTGCCAGTTTCCTTCTCGCTGTTGTTATCACGGTCGTATTTGTCGTCTCGGTGACTGACCCTGATCAGTAAAGAAAAACCATGAAGAGGCGGATCGCCTTCTGCTTCAGATGTAAAGCGATATCATCAGCAGAAGGGTAGATATCGTCACGTAGAGAATTCCCCCCCAGAAAACTCCCCGGAAGGCACTCCATTCTTTATATATGCTACGGATTCATCAAGGTCCCCGGACTGTTACATACGATCGGCGTTTCATTGATTGTTCACTCTGATAGTCACCTTATCAAACCTGGTATTTAAAACACTATATCCGGGATATCGGTCTCGATGCATCGCTGGATGTCAAATCCGGAGCAACCCGGGACATCCCCGGGATGGTCATGATGGGGGTCATGGTTCAGCGGGAGGCCAGGCAACTGCAGTGTACCAGTGAAGATAATTTTTTCAGGTAGCCGGTTGGTTTTTTTCAGAAAGTTGCGAAGCATCTTTTTTTCCCAATTTAACCCGGTTGGTGACGCACATTATGTGTTCGAACATGTTTAAAGAAAAGAAGAACCGAGTATTATCAGAAAGCTTTCCTGAACCGTTCATCACCCGTAAATAGTTTTGATTCCACATAGTACTGGATGCAGATGAAGGTCCCGCTCAGCGAACTCGACAACCGCCTTGACCGTTTCCGGCTCCTGATGGACAACCAGCATCACGACTGGGATCTTGCCATAATTTTTTCCAAGCTCAACCTCTATTACTTCACCGGCACCATGCAGGACGGCATGCTGCTCATACCCCGGAACGGCGAGGCCTGCCTCTGGGTGCGGCGGAGTTTCGAGCGTGCAGAGAATGAATCGTGCTTCCCGCAAATCCGGCAGATGCGGAGCTACCGGGATGCTGCGGTGACAACATCAGCCATCCCCGGGACCGTGTACCTTGAGACAGAGCAGGTGCCGCTTGCGCTTTTCAGCCGGCTTCAGAAGCATTTCCCGTTCACGGAGGTGAAGGCCATCGACCGGGAGGTCCTGCAGGTCCGGTCCATCAAGAGCCCTTACGAACTTGGCCTGATGGAACGGGCCGGCGCAATTCATCGCCGTGTTCTGGAAGACCTCGCCCCGGAAATTCTTAAAGAAGGGATGAATGAGGCGGAGTTCACGGGCGAACTCTACTCCCTCATGGTGAGCGAGGGGCATCAGGGGATTGTCCGGTTCGGGATGTTCGAGTCGGAGATTATCCTGGGGCTGATAGGGTTTGGCGAGAGTTCCCTCCACCCGACTTACCTCGACAGCCCGGGCGGGAACGCCGGCATGTCACCGGCGGTTCCGCTGCTCGGGAGCCGGGACCGGAAACTCCGCGACGGGGATCTCGTCTTTGTTGATATCGGGTGCGGGTTCCTTGGATATCATACCGACAAGACCATGACCTACGTGTATGGCAGGGCGCTGCCTGATGAAGTGGTTGCAATCCACCGGACTTGTGTGGAGATACAGGATACGATCATACCCCTCCTGAAACCCGGTGCCATCCCCTCGCAGATCTACGAGACTATTATGACCAGCCTCGAACCTGCGTTCCTTGAGAATTTCATGGGATACGGCAACCGGAATGTCCAGTTCCTAGGCCACAGTATCGGCCTTGAGATCGCGGAAAACCCGGTCGTTGCCAAAGGATTTGACGATCCGCTTGAGGAAGGAATGGTGATCGCCATTGAACCCAAGAAAGGGATCGCGGGGATCGGCATGGTCGGAATAGAAAATACGTTCATAGTCACCTCCGGAGGCGGGCGGAGCATCACCGGCCATCACCCCGGGCTGATGCCGGTCGGGTAAGCAGGGAGGGGTGCCATCACAAGTTTCCCTTTTTAGCCGGGAATCCATCTTTTAAGAAATTCCACCGGAGGTTGGTTCACGATCCTATAATCAGTAATAAAAAAATCGTAAATGAAGAAGAGTCCTTGCAACCTGCATAGGGGATGGATGCGAATTAGCTTAAAATTTCCTGCATTCCGTAAACAATGTTGACCTGTGCGGGAATATTGGGATATATTAAAAGGCAAGGAATTAATGGATAAAATAAGACTGATATGACCACTGCAGCCCGGATCATGATAGTTGAGGATGACGATATTATTGCCAATCTTATTGCGCAGATGCTGGAAAAGAAGGGGTACAGTGTCGTTGGCAAAATTGCCTACGGGGAGGAGGCGATCATGAAATCAGCAGCGCTGAAACCGGATCTGGTGCTGATGGATATAACCCTGCGGGGGTTAATGGACGGAGTCAGCGCGGCCGGGTTAATATTCCAGTTGTTTCATTATCCTATCATATTTCTGACTGCAATGTGTGATGATGCTCAGCTGGATCACGCAAAAAGTGCTGAACCCCTCGGGTTCATCTATAAGCCGTTCACCGAGAAGGACCTTACCACTAATGTGGAACTTGCCCTGTATAATCATTCTATGCGTAAGAATCATCTCTTAGCCTGCCCTGCAGGAGATCCCAAAAATATCATGGATGCGCTTGATCCCATCATTATCATGGACAAGACGGGCAGAATTATCTTTTTTAATCCTTATGCAGGTTGGTTTCTTGATCTCCCGGAGGATCAGATACTGATGAAATACTGGAGGGATGTCTTTATGCTTGTCAATGACCAGACCGATGAGCAGCTGAAAGATCCTGTCCCGGAGGTGATCGGGCAAAAAACGGTGGTCAGCCATGATTTCAATACTGCGATCGTTTCGAAATCCTCCAAGCGCTGGAACGTCAAAGTAACCTTTCGTCCCCTCCTCGATAATAGTGAAAGATTCTTTGGGATCTTACTCTATATCAAGGAAAAAACACGTGACCAGATAAAAATGGCACAAAACTTCCGGGCACCACGATAACCTTCGGCTGCAGACCCTGCTCCTCCTTTATCCGAAGTATGGTTGAGGATCTGTCGAAACTGTCGAACGATTTCTCTTTTATGAGGTGGTCTTTCTGGCAGACAGCAAAAATTGTGGGGAGTAACGGTTCAAAACATTCAGGAAGGGATAAGGAATATGCCCCCGATCTGAACATTTCTCATCCATTCGAACTACTTGTCAATGCATCGCCGGATTTGGCCGGAGTCCCCATTTTCTGTGCCTGCAGATTAAAACACTTTTTTTCTCAACGATAGTGTAACGTTTCAAAATTCGTTTCAAAATCTGTTGTTGGGGGAAGATCCTATACATCTCCTGAGGCAATATTCGGGCAGATGAGGGCATTCTCATCTGGAGAGTATTCGTAATAAAAAAGAGATGGAAAATAATGGCGTCGTTTATGTGCAAAGATCTTGGCATGGATTGTTCCTTCGAAGCCTCAGGAACTACTGACCGTGAAATCATGAAACAATTTATCGATCATGCAGCATCTGCACATAAAATGTCGGTACTATCCGCAGATGTCATTTATCGGGTACAGAATTCGATAAAAAAATAATATTCTTTTTTTGCTCCCGGAGAATCTCCTCCTTTTCCGGGCTTTTGGACGTAAACTCCTCCGGTTACCCGCTCCCCAGATATTGCCGGAGCCACTGAACCGCTTCCGCTGCTGCCATACTCACGTACGGATCCTGGTCATAGAGCTCGATATGATTGTGCGTCTCGATCCAGACAAATTCCTTGGGTTCGAGTGCCGCATCATATGCCTGCTGGGCAAACTCGGGGAGGAGCGCGGTATCCTTCGTCCCGTGGATGAACAGGATGGGCGTTGGCGCCACGAGAGGTGCGTGTGGACGATTGAGTTGTAGAGGATGTAGGGTTCAAGGGATGCTACCGTCATCTTCTCGGACCATGTAGGGGCATCGGACTTGTGGGTGCGGTCATAGTAGGAGTAGGCTTCTTCGAGGGGCATGACCGCCATCGGGACCTCCGGGGAGATACCCCGGGAGATGGTGGGGATATATTGTACCTTGCCGGTGCGGTACTCTTCCATAACCATCTCATTTACCTGCTCCCGGAACCGGGCGAACCCTTCTACGCCCATGAATCGCTGGAATGTCCCCCCTATGCTGTAGCCTCCGGCGATCGCAACAACAGCCTTCACCTTCCGGTGGCGTGCGGCGGTGGAGACAGCAAATCCTCCTCCCATGCACACCCCGACGATCCCGATCCTGGCCGGATCAATATCCTCACGGGTGCACAGGTAGGTAACCGCGTTCGCATAATCCTCAATGACCCGGTTCGGATCATAATGCGCCCGGGGATCTCCGCCGCTCTCCCCGAATGAGCGGGGATCGAAGGTGAGCACGGTGAACCCCGCGTCGGAGATCCGTTCGGCGTAGTGAGGAAGAGTCTGTTCCTTGACACTGCTGATCGGCCCGCACATGACTACTCCCGGGGTCCGGGCCCCGGGCTTTGCCCCCGGAGGACGATAGAGATGTCCTGCCAGAGTCACTCCCGCACTCGGGAACCTGATCGGACTCCTCCGTCGGGGATCGGCTTTCAGAAGGTCTTTTGGATTGGTGGGCAGGAAATGGGGGTCCTCAACCGGCCCGGCCATCGCCATCATGGTCGGTCGGATCCGTATCGTTCTTACATCATTCATGGGGATTACCATCCGTCCCCTTTCTTGCTTCGCGGATTAAAACTTTTCTCTGCCGACCTGGCTCCCATCTCCCGGATAACTCGATTGAACTCCCAATCATACAACCCGAGATGGAATCTGCACACATATTTTCGTCATCAGTTCTTTCAAAAATGTAAAGCTGACATAAACCAGGAATCAACAAAAATACAACGATTCTGATATGGTGGCGGTTGTCTCAACGATTTTAACGAGATAAAATATTGTTCACCAACTGCCATTACCCATACAAATCCTCGAAGAGACTTCATGATTTCGGTACGTTCGACCGTTTCAGGAAGTCTTCAGACAGATATTCTTCCAAGTGGTGGAGAACGAACAGTTGGCCTGGGTAGAGGTCTTTTTTGAGAATTTAGTTAAAATGAGGAATTCGGGAATCTTTGATCAAGACAGACGATAATTCACCATATTTGATATGCCGGTTTGCTGACATTATTTCGTCGCCTCTCCGTTTATTCGTATGACAAGGCAGGAGGCACCGTACCTTAGCTTTTGTAGTCGGTCAGGTCTGATCTTTTGACGAAATAATGATTTCTTTCAGGAAATCCGAACGTAACTTCCCTAGTAAAAAAAACTATAGTGGGTCAATCGGTTTCATTATTTCATGGGTCCCGGTAGCTGCTATTTTGCACCAGTCCAATAAGTGTCTCGGATGGGATTCTATTTCTATCTCTTCGACGTTCCCTCTTGTTCTACCAATAAATTGATGACCGTTTCAGAAATGTCGCCCGCATATTCGCCGGAGGGGGGAAAGCCCTGTTTTGAGGTAAGCCGGATCATAGTGAAACCCATGATATATGTTCCAATTAAAAGGCGGAACAAAAATGCCGGGTCTCCCAGGGTAGTGCAGTCAATTTCCTTAATCTGCTCGAGGATCTCATCCGTGGTATTTTTCGAAATGAGAAGTGTCCCGTCAGGTTGAACCGTCATTCCGACAGGATCGTTCTTCCTGATCTTTTGTCCTTCTGCCCATTCCTTGGGAAGGGTTACCACAAAGGAAGCGCCCCCGGTCACCTGTACTCGCCGAATCTCCATATCAATCACCACATAACAATAGAAAAATGATTTCACTATGTAACTCTATTTATCAATTTCTAATATATATACTAGTATAGTTTATGGCGAAAACCTGTATATAACGTTGGGTTAAATGGATGATAGAACACCATGAATGCAAAAAGGAGTTCGTATCTGGTAATCCTCCTGAGCCTTGCCGCAGTATTCATGCTGGCTTTTGCTGCAGGATGCACAAGCAACGGAACGAAGACTACAGTTGCAACAACGGTCCCGACTGCCTCCCCTATCGTTGGTGCAACACTACAGGCACCGGTATCGACCGCAGCCGCGCCGGTAATGACCACAACCCCGGTCTCAACCGGCCCGAAGCAGACCATCAAGATCAGTGGTTCAACAACAGTCCTGCCGATTGTCCAGAAGGCAGCTGACCAGTATATGGCAGCTCACCCGGATGCAGATATCCTGGTGTTGGTTGAAGGATAAGGATATGTTCAGGTATCCGGTGGCGGATCCGGTGTTGGTATCCAGGCGATTGGGGCCAGGACCGTGGACATTGGTATGACCTCCCGTGAAGTGACGAAAGATGAAATGGGCAAGTATCCCGGTTTTGTCATAACGACAGTTGCACAAGATGGAATTGCCATCGTTGTGAACCCGGCAAACGAGATCCAGTACATAACCCTTGACCAGGTGAAAGGAATTTACCTCAGTAATATTACCAAATGGACCCAGATAACCGGTGCAAACGTCCCAGGAACCAATAACCAGATTGTGATCATCGGTCGTGACAGTGCATCCGGCACGCGCACGTATTTCGATCAAACAGTCCTAGCTAGTGCAACTCCAACGAACAAAATGCTGGAAAAGAACTCCAACGGGGCAGTTCTCCAGACCGTCGCCCAGACCCCGGGCTCAATCGGCTACGTTTCGATCGGCTTTGTCAGCAAGGACATCAAGGTCCTGCCAATCTGGTACAATTCACAGAAGATTATCGCACCAACCACCGAGAATGTAAAAACCAAGCCCTACCCGATCTCACGTGATCTTTATGTAATCACCAATGGTCAGCCCAGCGGACTTACCGGTGACTTCATCAAGTACATCCTCAGCCCGGACGGCCAGAAGATCGTTGCTGATGAAGGCTATGTGACCCTCAGCTGAACCTGATCAAAACAAAGGAATAACACATTTTTTCTTCATCGGGAAGCGGGAATGATCAAATTCATGAAAAAAATGAATGATGTCCTGGGTGCCTCACAAGGCACTGCCCGCGTATCCTTTGTTAAAGAGCAGGCGATCAAAACCGTATTCTTCTTCACAGCCTTCTTTGCCGTTATTGTCGTCTCGTTCATCCTCCTGTTTTTATTACGGGACGGGTACGTGATCTTGGAGAAGGCCGGCGTACTCGCATTCCTTTTTGGTGTATCCTGGGCCCCGAATGCAGTCGTGCCACTCTACGGCATCTTACCTCTGATCGTCGGTACTCTCCTGGTCACCATCGGGGCAATGGTCTTTGCCGTCCCGCTTTCCATCGGCTGTGCAATCTACATTTCCGAGCTCGCATCTCCCCGGGTAAAACAACAACTCAAACCAGCAGTTGAACTGCTTGCCGGTATCCCCTCAATCGTCTACGGTTTCTTCGGGCTCATCGTTCTCACCAATTTTATCCGGGTTACGTTCTATCTTCCCACGGGCGAGACATGGCTGGCAGCCTCAGTCCTGCTCGGGATCATGGCACTTCCGACGATAATCAGCGTTTCCGAGGATGCCATCAGTTCGGTACCCTGCGAATATAAGGAAGGGTCACTTGCCATCGGGGCAACGCGGTGGCAGACGATAAGCCGGGTCCTTGTGCCAGCCGCACTTTCCGGCATCGCCGCTGCCATAATTCTTGGGATAGGAAGAGCGATTGGCGAGACCATGGCTGTACTGATGGTTGCCGGGAACGCGGCGATCATCCCGGATCCGATCTGGAATATCCTATCACCAATAAGGACCCTGACCGCGACACTGGGGATTGAAATGGGAGAGGTCGCTGTCGGCAGTGATCACTACAGTGCTCTGTTTGGTGTTGCAGTCGTCCTGCTCATCATTACTCTCATCATCAATCTCTCAGCCGTCGCGATCTTACGCCGTTTGACTGAGGGGAGAGGGCACGCGACTTCAGGAAAACATCTCGTATCTAGAAATACCCGGGAAACCCTCGTGAGGATTGCGAAAATAACCGGCGTTCTGATTTTAATCGGTTTCTTCTTCCTGGCCGCTCCGTTTTGGCTTGCGGACCTCATTCTCCTTACTGCCTTAGCGGTGTATATTGGCAGGAACTGGCTCTCTCCGAACCGTGTGCAGACCATCGCATTTGCTTTTGTAATAGCAGCGGCACTCATCGTGATCGCCATTCTTGCCATTATTCTCCAGGATATTGTCCTCAACGGTCTTCCCGCGCTCTCATGGGAGTTCCTCACCCAGCCCCCCAGGGATTTGGGCAGGGCAGGGGGAATTTTCCCGGCAATCGTCGGAACACTCTGTCTTGTCATGGGTGCCATTGCGATCGCACTTCCTCTTGGCGTGGGAGCAGCGATATACCTGGTTGAATATACCCGGGAAGGACGCATTACCCGGTTTATCAGGACCGGCGTCGACCTGCTCAATGGCACCCCTTCGATCGTCTTCGGCCTGTTCGGGTTTGCTTTCATTGTTCTGTATCTCGGGATCGGGGTCTCTATGCTCGCCGGGCAGGTTACCCTTGCCCTGATGGTGTTGCCTACGGTTATCCGCACGACAGAAGAATCCCTGAAAAATATCCCGCAGTCGTTACGGGAAGGCAGTCTTGCCTTGGGAGCTACCCGGTGGCAGATGATAAGCCGGGTGGTGCTGCCGCCGGCAGTACCGGGTATTGTGACCGGTGCCATCCTCTCAATCGGGAGAGCAGCAGGAGAAACCGCCCCGATCATGTTCACGGCAGTCGTCTTCTCTTCACGGTTCCTTCCCGATTCAGTTTTCCAGCCGGTTATGGCACTGCCCTACCATCTCTTCATCCTTGCGACCAATGTGCCGGGTGCGTCGACCAATAAATACGGGACCGCACTGGTCCTTTTACTCCTGGTCGTCGGGTTTTACTCGATTGCGATCACCGTAAGAAATCATTTCCACCGTAAGGTACGGGGATACCATGTCTGAAAACACCATCATTTCCACGAACAATCTGAACCTCTGGTATCACGAGACACGTGCACTTGAGGCCGTTTCAATGAAAATCCCCAGGAACCAGGTAACCGTACTGATAGGTCCTTCGGGCTGCGGAAAATCGACGCTGCTTCGTTGTTTCAACCGTTTGAATGATCTCATCGACTGCGTGAAAATCACCGGGGAGATTCTGCTCGATAATGAAAATATTAACACCCCGGCAACAGACGTGGTGACATTGCGAAAAAAAGTAGGTATGGTCTTCCAGAAACCTAATCCGTTCCCCAAATCTATCCATGAGAATGTTGCATACGGTCCCCGGGTACATGGTGTAAAGGACAAAGACGATCTTGACAGGATCGTTGAACAGAGCCTGCGTCACGCTGCACTCTGGGATGAGGTGAAAGACCGTCTCGATGATTCAGCGCTGGGGCTCTCAGGAGGACAGCAGCAAAGGCTTTGTATCGCAAGGACCCTTGCCATTGAGCCGGAAGTGATCCTGATGGATGAGCCCTGCTCCGCACTTGACCCCCATCGCAACAGCAAAGATAGAGAACCTTATCGACCTGCTCAAAAAAGACTACACGGTAATCATCGTCACCCACAACATGCAGCAGGCTGCACGGGTGAGCGATTATACGGGTTTCATGTACCTGGGAAAACTCATCGAATGTGGAAAAACCTCACAGATATTCGAGCATCCAAAAGAGGAACTGACAGAGAATTATATAACCGGACGGTTCGGGTAGGTCGGTACTATGGCAGAAAAATTTCATACGGAACTTAATACCCTTAAAACTGAAACGCTGGAGATGGCTCACCTCGGGAGATTCATGCTCCGGACAGCGGTCGATGCACTTATCCGGCAGGATATGAATCTTGCTAACGCAGTGATTTCACGAAAAGAAGAGATCCACCAGATGGAAGTAAGCCTTGAAGAACGTTGTTATCAGCTTATCGCCCTGAACCAGCCGATGGCCAAGGACATGCGGGTCATTGCGTGTACTCTCAAGGTGATTACGGCTTCACTTCGTATCGGGCGATATGGCAAAGTTATTGCAAATATTGTGAAAAAAATTTCAGACCAACCGCACATCGCGAACCTCATGAGTATTCCCCACATGGCGGATCTGGTGATCGAAATGATTGATGATTCGATCGAGGCTTACGAGAAAGACTCTATCTCAGCACTATCAGATTTTTCTGCCCGGGATGATACCATAGATTCTTTGCGTCAATCGATCTTCCGTGAAGGTATTACCTACATGATGGAAGACCCGAAGAGTATCACTCGCTGCACCAATTATATCCTTGTTGCACGGTACCTCGAACGCTGTGCTGACCATGCCTGCAAGATCGCCGAGAATGTCTATTACCGGGAAACTGGTGAAAGGATAGAGATCAAGTGAGCCGGGCCTCATTGCAGATGATAGAAGAGGGAACCATACTTTTCCGGCACCTCGATACAAAAGACCCTATCTTCAATAGCGTTTTACCGGTCCAAAATTCGTTTCAGAATCTGTTTTTCAGGACAGGTCCTATGATTGCACACTAACGAGTATGAAATCTCTGATATTAGTGTTATGCATTGCCCTTATTCTCGTGGCTGCTGCCGTGTGCACGACCACAACCACAACGACGCCGGCAGGGTCGCAACCAAGCACCCAACCCACCCAACCAACTCAGCCGACTCAACCCACTCAACCACGCTGATATTAGAATTGTATCCTCCTATAAGCAGGCGCCACCCCGATCAGGAAAATAGCCTGCAAATCATCGGAATACCAAGTAGGATTCCGTGGCGTTTTAGACCTATTTATCCATTTTCTGTCAGTATCCTTTGAAATGCCAGCGAGAAGCCCTCCCCTCAGATCGATGATACCTTATTTCATACTGAGTCATTTTTCAAAAAAAAGGGCCCCCCCGGGATCTATTCTGGTCGAATCCGGCAGACCCACCGATCATAAATGGGATCGACAGGATTCTCATTCATCTCGACACCCCTGTCAATTGATTTTCCCCACTTCCGAACAAGTTCTGCTTCCTTTTCAGTCCCGACGGTAATCAGCGTATCACCCGTAACTGAGCACAATTCCCCGACGATCTGTTCCCACATCTCCTGGTTGAAGGTGTTGAACTCCCCTGCCATGATCATGACACCTTTTGGCGCAGGTTCAATATACTTTGACGCGATAGTTGCATCGATCCACATCGTCTCTTCCGGCAACAACCGTTTTTCGGTCAGGCCCCGGGAGAGGAGGGATTCGTCATTGTCATAGGAAAGAGGAGCAAACCTGAGGTCTCGCAATACGGTAGAACCGACGCCGGAACCACAGCAGCAGTCGATGCAGGTCTCGCCATGCCCTTCTCCCCACACGCCGGCGATGAGACTCTTCAGGATTCCATGCCGCGTGGGATTCAGATCGTCAATTGAGGGGGGGACATTTGCCACCAGTGCATTGCTGTAGTACTCCCGTACTGCTCCTTCCCAGATTGCACGATCCTCCTGGAATAACTCGCCGTTCACGCTCTCGAAGAGTTCGATAACCGCCACCGAGGGATTCCTACAGAGGAATAAACCAGCAACCCATCCGTCCGGTGCATGAAATGCCACCGCTACCGGCTCTTCACGCTCATCGAGAAGGAGTCGGCCTTCATCAGCATTAATTCCGGCAAGTTCTGCATTATACCCGCTCTCGGTGAGGGCGGCAAAGACTGGTTCGACGAACCTGACCGAATCGACACCGAGGATCTCTGCAGCTCTCATACACCGCGCTCGATCCGCATGCCGTGCGGGGCCTCGATCGTTCCGTCAATCTTTGCCTCTTCATGCAGCACAAGGGACTTTGCGATGACGTCACCCAGGATGTGCGCCCCTTTCTTTACGTAGACGGTGCTACCGCTCTCGACATTTCCGTGAATGGTGACGCCATCCACGACCGTGATACGATATTTTGCCCGGAGACTCCCAAACACAACCGTGTTCTGCTGGACATCGATCGAACCTGCACGGATATTGCCGTGGAGCCGGCACCCTTTCCCGATTTTCATGGTGGATGGAACGGAGAAATATCTCAGGTTCAGTTTCGACCGTGCAGGGATCATGAGCGGGATCCCCCTCCTCTCCTCCTCCTCTGAGAACAGATCGTCGAGGATCCGGTCCAGCTCCTTCTCGTTCTCGATCCTGAGCAGGGTCATCAGGTAGATGATGATAAACATGAAGACCGGCATCGGGTTCCTGATTTCGACATCACCTTTTGCTTCGAATCCCTCCTTGATCTCGACCTTCTCACCAATGTCAAGGGCCCCGGAGACGACCAGTTTGCCGGCGATCTTTACCCCTTCGCCGATATACGCATCCTGTTTGGCGATGACATCGCTCCCAACCTCGCACCAGTTCCCGATCCGCACGTCACCGCTCGCCCAGACATACTCACGGATCTTCGAGGATTCCCCAACATAGACATCCGCACCCCTCAGCCCGAAATCTATCTGGCAGAACTCACCAACGACGATGTTCCTGTCTGTCTTGATGCTGTGTTCCTGCAGTTCTGTCCCGTCAGGGAGCAGGCAGTGCTTATGCCAGTTCTTTACGGCTCTCTCTCTCATCGTTCACCCGAAGTTCTCATCATGCCCCGAATTTGTGTGCCTTGTTGATCAGGTCGAGTGCAATGGGCAGGAGCGCTGCGCCGGTTATCCGGTTAAGCCCGCCTCTGGCACAGCGGTACTCGTCGAATCCAGTCACTTCATCGATCCTGATCCCGTCGCCGTGAATCAGGACCGGTACCGGGTCAGCGCTGTGGTCCTTGATCGTACAAGGCGTGGAATGATCAGCACAAATGACAATGATGCAGTCAGGAAGATCCAGTAACGGGGCAAGGGCAGCATCCGTCCTGGTTATAAAATCGCGTTTCTGCTCCGCAAGCCCGTCATGCCCGGACTCGTCTGCTCCCTTAATATTGACCAGCACAAAATCTTTGGTCTTCAACTCGGCGATCGCTGCACTAATTTTCCCGGGGATGTTGCTATCCTGCGATCCGGTGATTCCCGGGACGGGTACGCGGGAGAGTCCTACGGCGCTGCCGATGCCCGAGATCAGGCTTGCAGCCGAGATCACACTCCCTGAAATGCCGTATCGTGTTGAGAACGGTTCGAAATTTCCCATCTCACCGGCTCCCCGCATCAGGACGATATTTGCCGGGGGCAGTCCCTTTTTCACCCGATCTTTATTGAGAGGATGATCGAAGAGTACCTGGGTGGATTGCAGGACAAACTCGTTGCAGATTGCAGCGGTCTTGGTGTCAGCAGCGGTCTGTCTCAACGGTTGTATGGCAAGTGGAAGTACACCGTCGCTTTTCGGGTCGTTGGAAGAGACGCAGTATCCGAGACCTCCTCCCCGGAGAGCAAGCGATGCACGGTGGCCTGCACCAGAACGGAAGGCAAACTCCACGCCATATTTTGTCAGGTCCACACCTTCAGAAATTGCCCTGCTCAATGCTGTCGTGTCATGGATCCTTCCTGCACGGCGATCGGTGATGATGCCCTCGCGGGAGACGGTCGCATAGTTGCACCGGAACCCGATCATGCCCGGCTCCATGTGAATGCCCGTCCCCTCGCATTCAAGGGGACCCCTGCCAGTATAATATTTGTACGGGTCGTAACCCAGCAATGCGAGATGTGCCGTGTCCGAACCCGGGCGAACGCCGGCAGCAATTGTGTCCATAATACCGCAGATACCTTCCTGTGCGAGGCGGTCAAGAACGGGTTTTCCTGCTGCAGCAAGCGGAGTGAGCCCACCAAGTGCGGGGGAAGGACGATCGGAAACACCGTCGAGTACGACAAAGAGGATCTTATTGGCGGTCATTCGTATGGAATGGTTGGATCCCGGGACTAATTATGTTTCTTGGTGGTGGGGAAAAACCGGATGAACTTTTTTTTTCTTCCTGATGACTCTCCCGGGGCGTTGACCGGGCGTTATGGTGTTCCATGCGGGTTACGCGGTTTTCTTCTCATCCGGCACGATTGCCGAGAGCACCAGCGGGATAACCGAAAGAACGAGACCGGTGGCCATCGTCATGTGGAAACCGGTCAGGAATGTTGCGGAATCGAGATCGGTAAAGGCAACAATTCCTTCGGCATTCCTGGTTGCGAAGGTGAAGAGCATCGCGTAGATCGCCGTCCCCAGCACGCCGCCGAAATAGATGGTGGTCACCATCAGCGAGGATCCGGTTCCCTTCTCGTCTTCCGGGGCGCTCTCGATGATCCTGCTTGAGGCCGGACCGGCTGCGATCCCAAAGGCCACCCCCATCAGGACGAGGCCGGCGAGAAGGGGAATAATCCCGGATCCGGGAGACAGGATCGCAAAGATTGCGCTGAAGAGGACGAAAAGTCCGCAGGCTGCGGCCGCAAATACCCGGCGGCCGTGCCGGTCCGACCACTGTCCGAACGGGATGCTGATAATGGCAATCACAGCCGGTGGAATCAGGAGGCAGAGGCCGCTTGTCGCAAGATCGAAATGCATCTCCATCGTCAGATAGAATGGGAGCAGGTAGATGACGCCCAGGAAGATGACATTTACCAGCAGGTATGCGACAAGGACTGCAGTGAACTGCCACTTTGCAAAGATCCTTATGTTTATCAACGGCTTTTCTGTTTGGAGTTCCAGGATGACAAACAGCCCAGAACAGAGCAGCCAGAGTGCACTACAGGCGAGGATCAGCGGGTCCGTTACCCCACGGGAAGCAACTTCTTCCAGCACAAAAGTACAAAAGACCATGGCGCCAAAGAGGGTGACAGCCCCCGTGTAATCGAAGGAGACCTTACCATCTTCTGGTTCATCGGGAGGAATCACCTGGGCTGCAAAGAGAATTTCCAGGATGCCGATCGGGATGTTGACCAGGAAAATCCAGTGCCACGACAGGTACTGGGTGAGGATACCGCCAATTGCCGGCCCGGCCGCAAACCCGATGGAAGCGGTCGCGGCGATAACGCCAAGTGCCGTACCGAGCATCTCTTTTGGAAGATACCGGATGCAGAGCAGCGGGGCAACAGCGGCGATCATCGCAGCCCCGAGTCCCTGCACGAGTCGTACAGCTAGCAGGATATCAAGCGTGGGGGCGATCCCGCAGGCAGCAGAGCCAAGGGTGAATATGACAAAACCCTGGAGGAACAGTTTTTTTGCATACCCCTGGTCTGCGAGTTTCCCGAAAACGAGCAGGAGTCCTGCCATCATAAGCAGGTAGGTGATAATGACCTACGCGATCGTCCCCGTATCCGTGTCGAAGTACGCAGCCATCGTCGGGAGCGCAACGTTCACGATGGATCCATCAATCCCGTCCATCACCACACCGAGCGCTATAGCGGCAAGCAGGAGTTTTTGGCGGAGGGGATCGGTGATAATGGAGGTCACAGGGATATCTTTTTTGGCGGGGTATTTTATTAACGTTTGGAACAGGGGACCAGATTGCGGATCTCTTCAACCCATCGGTCGTTCCGGTCGGACTCCGCTGCTAAAACGAACCTGCACGGTTTGGCAAAAACCAGTACAGAAAACAATCAAAAAAAAATTAAACTGTTGAAATCCGTGCTGCAACAGGCTCAACCTTGGACTTGATGATCTCGACCCGGCGGGTCGGGTAGATGGTCTTGACTGCCTTGAAGAGATCCCGGGAGATCTCTCCTGAAACGATCCCGTTAAGGAGCGTGGTCAGGTCCCATGCAGCTGCCTGCGCAGCAATTGTTTCGGTGATAACTTTCCTGATTGCACGCTCCTGCATGATGTTTGCACGGGCAAACGTGTAGCAACTGATGGTCAGCCGTACTTTCTTGCCGTCTTTGGTCAGGATCGGGACGTGGCAGTCCACGCGGGAGGACCGCCGCTTGACAAGCGAGCGGAGATAATCCCGGGTTACTTCGTGGCCGACAAATTCCGTATATGCGGCATCACCGGTCACGTTTGCGATCTTAAAGCTCATCTTCATATGCTGTTTTGCGTAATCATTGGTGATCTCGCCGAGCGTTGCCTGCATGATCCTGCCGACTACGCTATCAGCATCGTTAGCAATGGTGTCACCGATATACGCCTTACCGAGGGTTTCGGGGACGAATACCTTGAACCAGCTCTTAGCTTTCCAGCCTTCTACTCTTCTTCCAACCTGTTTTTTCTTTGCCATGGTATCACCTGGAGAAATTGATCTCCGGTATTTTTTTCAGACAACGGAATTTTTCCCCGGTTGCCTGTCTCGGGGTCGTTTGACCGTGGGCTTCCTGTCATTGCGGGCTGAACGAACAAGCGTCCTCGGCAATGGTCAGATTCATCAGATAGTCATCTACCGATGCAATGACCGTCCTGATCTGCGTTCCGGTGATCGTAGTCGTCACGCGATCACCCTCAGCGGTTGTGGTCAGGCTGTTGAGGTTATCCGGTCTCAGGGCCGCTGCAACACATGCAGCATTTCGGTGCATGGTCGTGATACTCCCGTGGATCTGCATCATAATGTAAATGCCTCCTGCCAGTTCCGGGAAAATATTCCGAACTTTTCGGAGGGAATGACAGCCGCGGCACGGTGGATATGGCCGCCTCCGTTTCCCCCGCAGGTAGCTGCAAGCTCACGTACCAGCGGTCCGATCTCTGTGGTGATGCCGGCAGGGCACCGGACTGATATCCGGCAGGAATTGCCTGCACGTGCATACACCAGCACCGGGCGGGAGTTCATGCGGTCGCGTGCAAGGATATCTGCGACATCGCCCGCAAGGGTGACGTCATGCACTTCGTAAACGCCGGTCGAACCCTCGTCGGGATGGGCATTTTTTACCCCATCGATCACATTCATGCGGTGTCGCCGGGTAATCTCCCACGCCTGTTCAAGATAATGGGAGGAACGCATGCAGATGGTCACCCCCAGGTCGCCCTGTCCTTCTTTCCCGCAGGCATCAATGACTGCGGAAAAGGCATGGGCATCCTCGATGACCTCGCGCTGGAGATGATAGGTATCACCATAAATCGCCAGAAGGCTTGCATAGGAAGCATCCGGTGCTGCTTCCAGCACTACCTGGGAGAGCAGGATATCAAGCCGGCTGCTGTTCTCGCCCCGTGCCTGGTCCTGCGCCTGTTCGATGATATCTGCGATGTGCTCTTCCCCGCCACTGATCCCGCCGAGGTACGGGCTTGTCGCCATGAACCACCGTTCAGCCACGTCCCTCCCGGGAAGGGTAATACCGCGGTCCGGGACGACGATGCCATTTGCAACACCGTCGTTGAATATCTCGAGATTTTTCCCGGCTATCACCTGGCCGTCGCCAATGATGCCGGGGATCACGAGTCCTGCAAGGTCCCGGTTGTCTCCCATCTTCTGGGCGATGATATACGCCATCCCCGCAGAGGACAGTTCGCGATCGCCGTCAACTCCTTCAAGCCTCGGGTTTGCATGGAATACTCCTTCAAACACCGGGAGATGGTGATCGACGACGATGGTATCTTTCGGGAGATCAGCCATTCCCGCCCCGAGATCGCAGAGCAGGTGAGGGGCGTCACCGTCACCGATCAGGTCGGCAGGGGTAACCTCATGACGGACTCTCATGCGGAACCGGATACCCGCACGAAGCATCGCGTGGCAGAGGATCGAACCGGCGGCTATACCATCTGCATCATGGTGCGACAGGACCTCGATATACTCCTGTCGCCGAATCTGTTCTGCAATAGTTTCTGCGACGGTTGCAAGTGACATGGGGGTACCTGGACGATTGTACTGTTATCGGGACAGCAGAATCTCTGCGTTCTCGGGTTTGTAGATGAAATCTTTCTTCAGCTTCCTGCTTCTGATGTAGTACCTCACAAGCCTGCGTATCTTTGACTCGATGAGGTTCAGCTGACGTTTGTTGTGCAGATCTTTCTTATTCTCGCTCAGGTGCTTGCGCAGCCCGAGTGACTTTACCATGAGATCGCGGAGATCTTCCGGGATCTCGGACGCAACCTTGTTCTCTCTCAAAATGTCTCCTATACGTTTACCGAGGGCAAGTTTCACGTCCGGGACACCATAGCGGTCCCGCAGGATCAGTCCAATCCTGGCGCTCGATGCGCCTTCCTTGCGGAGATCCAGGATCACTTTGGTGATGGACTTTGCGTCCGTATTGGACCACGCAGGTGCCTGTTTCCGGTAGGGGCGGACAGAGCATGACTTGCCTCTTCTTCGAGCATACATTCGTGCCATACGATATAGCCTCCTGAAATCCTGTGTAAGTCCAGAAAAGTCGAGTATTTTTACTGACTCCCTGTAATCCCAAAGCCTTGGTTGAGGCCGTGCGGTGAAGCACGTCGGACTTACATCTGTCAGCACAATTTGTAAAAGTGCTAGATTGTATTTGGGTGGAGGAATTATAAGGGTTACGATGGTTTTTGCGCTGGGGGAACCCTCGCGAATGGAAACTGCCTGCTAACCCTGATACCGATAGTAAACGGAATGTAACCGGAATAGCCAAAACAGGGGTTCTTCCCCCTAATCGGTAGTAATGGATGATCCAACCTGAGATCCGCCTTCCAATAGCGTCTATTAGTGCACATTTTAAAGCGATTATATGCCGTATTTTTGTAAAAAAACTGCATTTTATGCGTATTTCCAAAACCTGTGCCGGAATTCGCCATTTTTTGCAACTGATACATCAAAAAAAGAGCCAATCTGGGCCTGTATGGGGCTCAGATAGGCTTTGATGATCGACTATCGGTCACCCACCCCTTCCTGAAACCCGATCTGTTCTGGAATTCAATTCCACTGCAAATCCCGGTACATTTCAGTCTTCTGGCTGATTAATCGGAATGAAGATTCCCGATGCTGAAGGTAAAAGCCCTTTGAGCGGCATATACAAGAGCGTGCCCCTTTCCGGATTCTCCATAATGAGCTGGATCTTCTTCTCCACGTGTTCATACGGGTCAAAACTAAAACCCTGCCCGCTTACTTTCCTTCGAACAACGTAGCAAGGTCAAGTTTTATTGACCGTTCTTTATAGTACCGAAAAAGGTTTTCCCCCCAGTCCACGGCACGCGGATCGCCGCTGAAAAGATCAGAAGAACTGTCGTAGAGGTTTGTGCCTTTCTTAAAAAGGCCCAGTGACAGGTACTTATCCGTGACAGTCAGTCCGACCCGCAGATTCTCACCGGTTACCCATACAGAAAAATTGGCATACCCGGCAAGTCCCTGCATGTTCGATGCATAAGGTTCTGTTGCCAGCAGTTCAATTACCTGCTCATTCACCACCAGTTCCCCCGGTATCCCGGAAACCACCTTTTCGGCAAGGATCCGGGCCAGGCTGGGACTCGCGACGGAGGAAAGCGTGTGAATATATGCCGCATCCTTCAGGATCTCAAGATAGTTGGAATAGACAAAAAACATGTCCGTCGATGTATCCTGCTTGGTTTCGGAATTATAAAGGTCGCCGATACGGCAAAGAAGTGATTCCGGCAGATCGGTGAGGTCATGTATCGTTAAGAAATTGCGATGCTGGTCGATTCCTCCCATCAGCTCGACAAATCCTTCGACATTCATTGCGACAGCTCTCCCCAGCGGTGTCAGGATATACTCATAGTTCACCGCCTCAATAAGCCCCTGATTTTCAATGTTGCGGATCTTGGGAATCAACGCTTGGGATGTGCTTCCCGTTACCTCGCGCAATCGGCTGAGAGATGCTTTACTATGGAGCAATGTAAGCAGAATCTGAATCTTTAGCCGTGAACTGTAAAGAGAATGGATCATTTTCTGGTGATGAGCATAAATTCCGAGAGAGTCCATATTAAAATACCCTAATAAGGAGTGTGATTATATCCTTCATTAGTATTTCTGCCTTACGTGCCACCTGAGCGTCCTGTTTGCAAAATATATCGGGTTACGGGTGCAGGTAATGCACCGATGAAACCAGCAGACACAATAATCCTATAGTAAGGAATTGTCCGTCAGAGACGATATCTACGAGGTGATTATTAAACCTCGTTCGATCAATGGCAACAATACAGGCCTGCGAATAGACAAGTGAACAGATAATAATTATACATCCGCCGGCAGTAAGAACGGATCTTCCCAGCGAGAACAAGAGGGCTCCTGATACTATGTTGATTCCCGTCAGGAGAAATCTTGCTCGTTCAACCCCGAAAAGGACCGGGATAGTCGCGACACCGGTTGCAGAATCTCCAGCCCGGTCCCTGATGTCCGGAAGCGTTGAAGCGATGAATGTCCAGGAAAATATAAACAGGAATACTATAAGGGTTGCAACCCCCGGTATCGATGCTGTCATAAACACCGGGAGGAGTGAGGCAGAGAGCGCCCATGATGTGGAGACCACGAGGTTTTTCATCACCGGGATCTCTTTTAACCGCCGGTATCCGCACCATCGTGGCAGTATGGGGACACTATAGAAAATTCCACTTAAAAGCGGTACTATTGCCAGACCGAATGCAGCAAACCCGTGGAATGCAGCTATAATAAGTGCGACGATGTACGCAGCAAGTGCTGAAATAAAGAGGTGACGTTCGAACTTTTTTGTGATCCGGAATCGACGTTCATGGTTGAGCGCGTCTTCCGCTTCATCAGTTTTTCGGTTCAGGTTATATACAGAAAAAGTAATCAGGAACATAACCGCTGCCAGCTGGACAGTCCAGATTATCCCTTGAAGGAAACAGGAAGTATATCCCATGCCGACAACAGCTGCTCCAAGAAAAAGTGAACTATAAAGCAGGAATTCTCCATAATCACGGATTCTGGAAGCAATGGTATCCCATAGATACGGTACTAAATACCGGTGGCCGGTATCCCCATAGTAGCTGTTAGGTGCCATGGGATAAATTCAGAGACAAGAGAAACATTCATTTTGCCGGTGAATGTTAATCGCTGCAGCTAATCTGAATACCCGTGATAAATAAATGACGCGCTCAACAACCTTCATTCCGGATATGAAGCTCAGAAAAGCAGAAATGAGCCAGACCCGCTCAGGAAGAATAGTTGTAAATGAATATTAATCTTTCTATATAACTGCCACGAAACAGCAGAACAGGATATTTCATCATGATCTCGGTACTGTATGTGGACGACGAAGCAGTCCTCCTCGAAATCGGCAGACTCTTTTTGGAAAAATCGGGTCAGTTCCGTGTTGACACCGTGACCTCGGCCCGGGAAGCGCTGCAAAAAATAAAATCAATGTCGTACGACGCGATTGTCTCTGATTACCAGATGCCGGAGATGGATGGTATTTCCCTCCTCAAAGCGATCCGTACCGAATTTCCTGATCTCCCTTTCATTATATTCACCGGTAAAGGAAGGGAAGAGGTAGTAATTGAAGCGTTTGATAACGGCGCTGATTTTTACCTCCAGAAAGGTGGAACCCCGACACCGCAGTTTTTAGAGCTTGGCCATAAGATCATCGCTGCAGTCCTGCGCAGGCGGGCCGAGAAAGCGTTCCTGGAAAGTGAGACCCGGTACCGGAATGTTGTGGAAGACCAGACTGAATTTATCTCACGGTTTCTTCCCGATGGTACCCACGTATTTGTGAACGAGGCGTATTGCCGGTATTTTAAAAAATCCCGTGACGAGATCATCGGAAAAAAATTTAAACCGGATATTCCGCAGGAGGATACGAATCTCGTCAGAGACCATTTTTCCTCCCTGACGAAGGAAAACCCGATTGCCTCCATTGACCATCGTATCATTATGCCGGATGGTGATATCCGCTGGCAGAGCTGGACGGATCGGGCAATTTTTAACCATGCAGGAGCACTTGTCGAATATCAGTCCGTGGGTCGCGATATTTCCAAAGCCAAGCGCTCTGAAGAAAAATTGCGCACGATAAATGAGGAACTCCAAGCGGCGTATTCACAGGTTGCCGCAACCGAAGAGGAGTTGCGACAAAACTACAATGAGCTGAATAAAAAAGAACAGACTCTCAGGGAGAGTGAAGAAAATTACCGCCGCATCGTGGAAACTGCCTATGAAGGTATCTGGGTACTTGACGGTCAGTTCCGGGTAGTGCAGGTAAATGACCGGATGGCAGAGATGCTGGGTTACCAGCCTCAGGAAATTCGGGGACGGTTAGTCACAGAGTTTATTCATTCGGATGATTTCCCGGATCATGAGTACCATGCTTCAGAGCGTCGCAAGGGGATACGGGACCGGTATGAGCGGCGTTATCTCCGAAAGGACGGGACATGGGTATGGACACTGGTCTCGGCGACCCCAGTCTTCAATAATGATGAATTTGTTGGGTCATTTGCTATGGTCACGGATATTTCTGATCGAAAAAGTGCTGAGGAGGCGCTCCGGAAAAGCGAACGGCTGTACCGCACAATTGTGGAAACTGCCCCGGGGATGCTGATAATCTGCGATTCCGTGGGCAGAAACCAGTTTGTCAGTGCGAATTGCAGGAATATTACCGGCTATACCCAGAAAGAACTCATAGGCAACCTTGTCTGGTGGGTGCATGAGGATGATACACCAAGAATGAAAGCTCTTTTGAAGGGCACGCTGGAAAATAAAATGAGCGGTCACAATGTCGAGTTCAAAGGAATAAAAAAAGATGGCGGAGTCTGGTATGGGTCGCAGTCATGGGAGCCGATAAAGGATAGTCAGGGTAACATGATTCAGTTCGTGGTACAGACAATTGACATCACTGAACGCAAGAACATGGAAAAAACTCTGAAACAATCGGAAAACAGGTTTTCCGATATTATTAACAATCTTCCGGACGCTACCTTGGTAATTGATCCAGAAGGGACTGTCATCGCGTGGAATAAGGCGATTGAAGATTTGACCGGGATCAAAGCCGAAGATATGATAGGAAAAGGTAATTATGAGTACGCTATACCTTTTTATCATACGAGAAGGCCGATTTTAATAGACTTAATTTTTAAGTCGGATGAAGAGATAGCTAAAAATTATTCGGGTATTGTCCGCATGAAACGGGAGGTTCTTATTGCGACAACATCGCTGCCTCAACCGAAGGGAAAAAGATCCATTCTGTGGGCAAAGGCGTCACCGCTCTATGATGACCGGGGGGTGGTAGTTGGTGCAATCGAATCGATCAGGGATATCACTGAACGTACTGATATCGGGGATGCCATGAAAGAAAGCCCGTCCGGAATAATAAATCGATAATCATTGTGCCCCGTTTCGTTGTGCAGATCCATCCCGTGTTCCCTTCGGGATCTTCTCCAAAGGCTTTATTTTGCCAGGTATTTCATCAGATAATTCCCCGGGAAAAAAGATGGCCGATCTGGTTATTGACAGTGCCCGGGGGGTATGGGTCCTCTCCGTACTCTTCTCACCATATCCCGAACAACTACCTTTATTCTGCATTCTATCGATAGAGATTTATGGGAGATACGGAGATTTCCAGCGATTTCAGAATAAAACCGGATCAGTTGAAAACCAACCTTGGATCCTGGACAGTTCTTGAATGGATTTTCTTTTTTGTCATAATCCCCGGACTTCTCCTTGTGGTCTACCTGCTTCCCCAATGTATCAGGGATTCGTATTTTATCTTAAACACGGGAGAGATCTGGAAATTCCAGACCTGGTTTTTGAATAGTTATACCCATTCGGAGCTCTATCCCCATCTGTTAAGTAATGTAGTCCTATACTTCTTTGCTCTCCTTGCCGTTTTTTCGTTCGAGAACAATAAGCACAGGTTCCGGGTCATGGCAGGGATCTCGTTCCTTCTCGTCCCGATAATCTCTTCTTTTCTCATGATCGGGTTATTCTATCTCCTCGGGTTTCAGGTACGGTCACAAGGATTCTCTGCGATTGTTGCCGCCCTCCTTGCCTATATGTTTATCAGCATAATACTCTGGATCCTGGGTGAAATGCTTGGAGATTTTGACCACCCTGAATATTCCCGATCCGGAATTATGTTTTACCTGATGTGCGGATTGCTCACCTTTATATTGGCATTGATAGTGGTCGAGGGTCTGACTCTCGGGCTGTTCATGAACACAGGCGACTCAACGAACAATGGTATTGCGCATTTTGGAGGGTTTATCACCGGTCTAATCGTATTTCTGGTGTATGATATCAGAACCGAACAGAGAAAATATTTCCATATGACGCTGGGTATTGCCATCGCCATGGGGATTGTCTGGTATGGAAATTACCTGTTTGCCCTGGTTACTTCGGGAAAAGGAGTATAACCGGAGTATCCAGAACAGATAATTAACTATTCATGACTTGCTTTTTATCCTGAACGCATTTTCTTTCGAAATGTTTGCAGAAAATTTTAGTCCTCATCTTTTTTTATTCACCTGCAGACTTTCTTGAATAAGGAACAGGCCGGCAACTACCCCATACATAAAACCAACAACTGCCCCCTTAATTCCATTAATCAGCCCAAAAAAAATAGTAACCCCGGTAACAATTGGCCAGAACCAGAACTTCGCTTTTTGTAATTTCGAACGATTATTCAGCACTTGCAGGTACTTTTGATCATCCAGGTATCTTCCAATCCTATAGAAGGAGGATATGTCGCGGGGCATGTTTATTTGAATAGGTATTATCTAATATATTAAAATTTTCTTTTTTATTTATCTATTTTAATCGATTATAATGGTTTTTAAATGAAAATTAAGCCTCTGATTGCAGAATAATACCCCAATCCGATATTTTTTTGAATACCATAATTCAGATTTTTTCCAATCTCCTGCTTATCCATCCCGACCCTCAAAAGAGTAAATCCTTTTTTTATCGGAGATACAGTTGATCTGATTGGCGATCCGCCTTTCAACAGCGACAGGGTTCAGTTCGGATTTGCCCTCTCGGAATTGGTAGTATAGTATGAAACATTCATCAGTTGTTAATTAAAAGGTCGGCCGATATTCCTCTCCACTCCGAAAACAGGTGTCCTGTTCTCTTGTTAGCAGGAATGGTCGATTCACGCTGAGATCCGCCAACCAAAAGGGTCTGGTTAGACGTTTTTTAAAGCGATATCCCGGCGTATTTTCGTCTAAAAACCGTAATTTGCGTGTTTTTCCAGAACCATGAGCTATAATCCGCCATTTCTGCCAACCTCACGATGACTGATTCATCATAAAGAGCCAATCCGGGCCCGTATAAGGCCCCGTTTAGCTTCTACACACCACTGTTGACTCACCGTGAGGCGTCATGTGCTGCGAAATTCTGGTAAAGAGCCGGCTAATATGTTAGTCTTTTCATTATCCCGGCAGATATGTAAATGAATAACCAGATAATATACAAAATATATAAGAAAATGTCACGAGGATAACCCCCCATGAAAACAAGTATCATTTATCATTCGTATTCCGGGATTACCCGTATGATTGCAGAGAAGATCCAGAAGGCCTGCGGAGGAAATCTCGTTGAAGTGAAGTTAAAACAGGATTACTCCGCACTCACCGCATACACGATCGGATGTTACCGTGCGATGAAGGAAGAGTGCGACCCGATAGAACCGGCGGCCATCGATGTCTCCGGATCCGATCTGGTCGTCATCGGCACACCGGTCTGGGCTTTCAAAGCCACACCGGCAATCAACGCAGCGGTTGCGGCGCTCAAAGGATGTGACGGGAAAAAAGGGGTGATCTTTGCAATCTGCGGAAGCTCGGCAAAAGAAACCCTCCCGATCCTGAAAAAATCTCTCGAGGCAAAAGGGATGACCATTGTCGGGCAGTTCGTCCTGACCAAAAGAGATATCGGGGAAGGTTCGAAGGTTAACTCCTGATCGACAGCGTGAAAAAGGAACAAAGCCGCTGAATCCTCCTTTTATGGGTTCTGGAAGCAAGTCAGCCATGAACACCCTCTCTGAAGCAGCAGAAAGCCAGACTGAGTACCGCCGGGTCTTTGACACAGCTGTAGCGGCAGTATTCCAGCAGGCACTGCAGATCATGCGTTCCTTAATCCATCTTTTCATTCGAATCCGGTAATCATTTACTCATTCTCATTTATGAATACTGTTCTGAAATATCCCGATTCCTGATTAGCACGACAAAAAAATATGTTTCTCTTTTAGGAGTTTGCCAGCAGGCGTAAATGTATATACCCGGGCCCAGATGAATGATACAATACCTCAGAGGATATTCCGGATTGGTCTTTTTTATACCCGAAGAACGCCGAATAAGAGATCGTGACATACGTGTCTCTTTACTAAAAACCAGTAGAGGAGCACAATGGATACTTTTAAGAGGGAGATCACCACCCGTCATGCGGCTCCCGCAATCCCTTTATCGGCGGTATAAATGAGCAGTGGATCGAAGATCATGTTCAGGATCGATGACGCTCCCATAACATCCATCACCCGTCAGGTATTCCCTTCTGCCCCGAGGATTTTTTCCGGTACCTTTTTTTCTGGGGCACAGGCTATGCTGTCGCAGGGTTTTTTGCTCTATGGGGAAAAAGGAATAGTCTGATGAACAAGATACCCCTGGAAACGATTGATATGGAATCGGTCATAAGGTTCCGGGACTGTTTCTCGGTGCGGTATATCCAGTCCGCGGCACTCCTGTGCAGGCTGGGATTCAGGATTGAAAGAAATTACGAAGAGAGTGGTAAAATATCTCCGGATCTCCTCCTCAGGCATGAGGCGTTTATCCTCAACTCAATCCTGTCATCAGTGGCATTTCTGGAATCTGTCATAAACGAGTTCTATTCAGATGCAACCGACAATGCATATTTCTTTGCCGATGGGAAGGACGAAAAGCTTCTCCGGGATATCAGGGAAAAATGGAGAAATGGAAAAAATTTTGATCGGGCCCCGGTGATAACCAAATTCCAGAGGATACTCGCAATTGGCGGCAAATCCCCGTTTGATGATCATAATCATGTGGTATCTGACATTCGCACCCTGATTGACATACGGAATTACCTGATGCATTATAAACGTGAATGGGTTGTCGTGCTGCATGGTGAAGGGGCAGGAGAGAGTGAAGAGACTCAGGCAGAAAAATTTGAGAAACTGTTAAAAAACAAATTCCGTGAAAATCCCCTGGCAGAGAAAAACCAGCAGTACTTCCCCGATAAATGCCTGGGACACGGGTGTGCAGAATGGGCGGTGGTAAGCTGCCTTGAATTTACCGATGCGTTTTTTAACACCATTGAACTTCCCGCCCCGTACGACGCGATAAAAAACGAGCTGCTAACCAAATAAAAAAAAGAACTACCGGCGCTTTCCCTTCTTCTTTTTGGGCTCGTCCTTTGCCATGGACATGAGATCGACGATATAACTTCCCTCTTTTCCCACGCTAACGATCCGCTCATCGCTCTGCGCCATCTTCTCGATATTCAATTCATATGTGCCGGGTGCAACAATCCGGATAGTCTCCACCCGGTCATACATCTGCACCTCCTCTTTGGATTTCGGCGCCGATATTTCGAGGATTTCCTCACGGGATTCTTTCGCAATTTCATCGATGGACTTCTCTTCGAGAACGTCCTTGTTGAGATCCGTCTCCTTGACATAGAGAAACTTTTTTCCCCCGCAACTTGCGCATCCTTTCAGGATCTCCGTCGAGCCGTCCTTGTATTCCCGTCCGCATTTTGTACATTTGTGCGGCATTTTTATTCACCCGAAGCATTCAAGCATGGTCTCGTACAGGCTCTCTACATTCCGCCCATCTAGCCCCGAGATAGCGATCACCGGGTGCTGGGGGAATGCGCTGCGGATACGTGCAGGGATTGCATCCGGAAGATCGATCTTGTTTGCGACGATAATGACCGGGAGCTTGCGGCTCTCGATGATACCGATCATCATAATATTAACCTGCATGAACGGATCCAGGCTCGAATCCAGCATATAAATGACCCCATCAATATCCTCACGCAGCCAGTGCATCGCCTCAGCAACACCTTCGGTTGCTTCCCGGGCCCGTATGATCGCTTCATCCTTCTCCATGCCGAATTCAAGGAATTCGTGGTAGTCAATCTTGGTGGTGACGCCCGGAGTATCGACAATATCCATCGTTATAGTACTCCCGTTTGCTCCGGAGATGACGATGTCCTCTTTCTTCCGTGCCCGCCGGGTCTCGTGCGGGATCTCGCTGACCGGCCCGACTGCATCGCCGGTCCAGTCACGGGCAATGCGGTTTGCAAGAGTTGTCTTACCGGCGTTGGGCGGACCGTATATGCCAATACGGGTTCGCTTCTTCTTAAAAAACCGGTTAAGGAAGTTGGAAAATTTCTTTTTTGCCGTACCATAGGTCTGATAAAATATCTTCATTGAAAACCTCCATGGCTACGCATCGTACAAAGGTACAAACAATCCACCATAATTCTTTAGTAATGTATAGAAATCGCTGTTTATTATGTTTCTTATATTCTGCCTTTCCGGATTCGCCGGTGCTGGAAGTATTGCCAGCATAGACTGGCCTGTCTTGAAGATCTCTATGCCCCTGCCAAATTGTATTTATACAAGAGGAGGGGAGTATGCTAATTGTAATCATCAGTTAAGCACTTCAAGGAGGTGACTCATGAAAAAGACATCCAATGCGATCCGGTTTGAGACCCAGATACCCTTGCGGGAAGTGATGAAAACCAACCCGACGATGCTCGGGATCGAAGCCACTGTCGCGAAAGCAGCGAAGACGATGTGCCGTGACGAAGTCGGTAGTGTGATCATCCTCGAAGGTAACCAGCCTATCGGCATTGTTACCGAGGAAGACATAACCTGCAAGGTCGTATCGAAGGATCTTAAACCAAGTACTGTACATGTGAACCAAATCATGAGTACGCCACTCATTACGGTGAGTGCGGACAAGACTGTAGGCGATGCTGCGCATATGATGGTGAAGCATAAAGTAAGGAGGTTGCCGGTGGTCGATACAACCAATAACGTTATCGGGATTGTAACTGTGCGTGACCTCCTTACGGTCTCCAACGAACTCAACGAGATCCTCGCAGATCTCATAGAGATAAACCGCGAAGAGCTTGTCGAGCAGGGAATGTGCAGTCGCTGCAGTCAGATGTCTGATGATCTTAAACGGGTTGATAATCTCATGCTCTGTCCGGGCTGCCGAGAGGAGGATACTATCACATGAAAACGGCACAGGATTTCATGATCGGGGTTCCGGTGCTGAAATTTAACGATCAGATAACAAAAGCACGCCAGATCCTTAGAGATAACCGGTTCCGGGAAGTGTATGTAGTGGATGCAAAAAAAAACCTTCTCGGCTATATTGACCTGACGGATGGGCTGCGGGTTACTGCAACAAAATCGAACGTGACCGTTGAGGGGTTTGTCAAGGATGCACCCATGGCAGCCCCTGCAGATCCCGTCGAGCAGGTAGCGAAGGCCATGCGGGAATACAAGACCGACAGCGTTGCAATCGTTGATCCCAGGCCACATATAGTCGGGGGAGTGCTCCTCTCTGATATATTCCCGGTGATCATCTCCCGCAACGAACTTCGTGGCACAGTTTCTGACTACATGACCCGTGATGTCACCGTTGCAAGTCCGACGGATACGGTCCAGAAAATTTATACTATGATCATGGAGAGCGGATTTTCCGCTTTTCCCGTGGTGAAGAAGAGACGGATTGTTGGTTTGATTTCGCGGCGCGATCTGATCCGGACACGGCGGATGCAGTCGGTGATAGCCAACCACGCTCACACGACCATCGAGGAAGTGATGTCCAAGGATGTCGTCACAATCGGTCCCCATGAAACGGTCAGTTCTGCCGCGGAACTGCTGGTGAAGCATGACGTGAGCCGGCTCCCGGTTATTGACGGGGACCGTATCGTAGGAATTGTTGACCGGCATGATATCCTTACCGGGCTCGCGTAAACCGGTTACCGGAGATCGAGGTTAGAAAATTTCCGATCGGTGAAGAGATTTATACCAGAACTATCAACCATAAAGGTCATTGAACTATTCGGAGGCGATTATGCACCAGAATGACCGTGGCGTCAAACAAGGCGACAGGCTCTTAAAGATGCAGGGAAAACTCGACAGGGGTCCGATCGAGTTTAAATCTCATATTGCACAACAGGAAGGAGAGATCATGGCGATCGCGACCCGTGATGTCATATCCATACCTCCTACGCAGAGCATCATCGGGGCAGTAGAGATTATGACAAGATGCGGGTTCCGCCGGTTGCCGGTTACTGATGCAGGCACCAAGAAGCTTCGCGGAATCATCACGTCAGGCGACGTGATCAATTTCATGGGAGGAGGTGACAAGTATAAACTCGTCCAGGTCCGGCACGGTGGCAACCTGCTCGCCGCGGTCAACGAGAGCGTTCGTACCATCATGACCCAGCAGATCACTACGCTTGCCCACGATTCTCATATCATTGATGCCGTGAATACGATCGTGGACAAGAAGATTGGCGGTCTTCCCATCATTGACCATGATGGAGTATTGAACGGGATCGTAACGGAGAGGGATGTACTGCGGGTGCTGGGTTCGGAACGGAGTACGCTGAACGTCGAGGATGTCATGAGTTCTTCCCTTCGTGTGACCGCCCCGGACTATCCGATCTCGACCGTTGCTCACGACATGACCCAGTATCGCTTCCGTCGTTTACCCGTAGTGAGTGATGACGTATTGTATGGCATCATAACCGCTACGGATATTATGAAATATCTTGGGAGCCGGGAGGTCTTCTCCCGTCTGACGACCGGTGATGTCGCAGAGGTCATGGGATTGCCGGTAAGGACGCTGATCTCCGGGGAACTCTTCACCACATCACCGATGCAGACGATAAATCTGGCAGCACGTGAGATGCTCACCAGGAATGTGGGTGCACTACCCGTTATCGAAGGCTCCCGGCTCATCGGGCTGGTCACTGAGTTCGATCTCGTCCGGGCATTTGCGAAGGGGTGAGCAGCGATGATTGCACAGGACGTTATGACAGCACCGGTCTTCACCGTCTCTCCCGATGAAACAATCGCCCACGCAAGGCACCTGATGATAAAACATAAGATCTCACGTGTTCTTGTCATGGAGGGAGGCAGACTGGGGGGAATTCTTACCAAAAAGGATATCGGATACCACATGGGCCATGGAGAACCTGCGTGGCGGAGGCGCCCTATCGACCAGATCCCGGCAGGAGTATTTGCGACAAAAGATCCCATTGTCGTGGCCCCGGACACCGGAACAAAGGTGATAACAAAAATTTTTGTAGAAAAAGAGATCAGTTCTGTTCCTGTCATCAGCGAGGGAACCGTAGTCGGAATAGTAACAAAGTCTGACCTGATGACATCGAGGCTGCTAAATCGCATCCAAGGGATGGTGAGGGATGTGATGGAAGACGTGCTTATCGTCAATCGTTACCATTCTCTCAACCATGTGATCGATCTGATGAATGAACGAAATGATAAACTCGTCGTAGCAAACAATGACGGAACCCTTGCGGGAATCATAACGGAAACCAACCTGGCGTTCCTTGAACCTGGTGCCGGAAAACCTGGCACTGAACAGAAAGATCTGAAATTTTTACGCAAGGAAGAAGCTGCCGGATTAAAGTTATACCGGTACGTGGAGAAGGTATCCACTATTGCCGAAGACGTGATGTCCTCGCCGGTCATCACGACAAGACCCGATCTTCCGCTTGCTGATGCCGTGGCAGAGATGGAGAAACAGCGGATCAACAGCCTGGTGGTTGTTGAGAATGGTTCGATCGTGGGTATTATAAAACGGGACGATATCTTAAAGGAAGTGGCGAAATGAAAAAAGAAGTTTTTATCAAAGAAGTAATGGCAAAACCAACCACCATTGCCAAATCTGCAAAGATCACGGAAGCGCTTGATAAAATGCTGGATGAGGGTATTGATCCGCTTATTGCCGTCAACAATAATTCCGTGGTCGGAACGGTGTCCCGTCACGCAATAGCAGAGAAGCTGGGCAGCAAACAGAACTCGGATCTTGCACCTACTGCAATCCATGTGGCGAGCGTGGTCGAGGAAGACTTCACGAGCGTGTATCCGGACGAGAATATCAACGTGCTCATCCCGCTGCTCCAGCACTACAAGCTGGTTGTCGTTTACGACAGCGATCATAAACTGATAGGCCAGGTAAGTGCCGGAGATCTCCTTAAAAAGTTCCGCCCGGATATCGGGATCGAGCAGGTCATGGAGAAGGTGATAACCATCGAAGCCGACGAACGCGTCGTTCACCTGAGGCGCCGCATGCTCGATGACAATATCACACGGTTCGTTGTGTCGGATCATGACAAATACACCGGGATCGTGACAGAAACGAATGTTGCCATCGCGCTTCGGCAATTCCGTAAATCTGTCGATGACAACCACCAGGATCACCGGATACGGAACCTGCTGGTCAAGGATATCATGAGTTCGCCGCTTATTTCCGTAGATCGGACAGCTGATCTTTCAGCGGCGATCGATCTGATGCTGAAAAAGAACATCAGTTCAGTCCCGGTCATGGACAAAGGCAAACTGTCCGGTATCATTACCCGCCAGTCGCTGGTTAATGCGCTGTAAAAATAATTTTTCTTTTTTTTTCTTGACGGTAATTTTCATGAAATTAATCCTTCATTAATTGGATGATAAAACATTCGGGTTAATATACAACTGCCAGCTCGTGTCCGGTCCAGTGAAATGTGAAAATTTAAGATTAAAAAATCTTAACCATCTTTCCCTTGCTTTTCAATTCCTTCTGATATTCGAAGTAAGAATATGCTACGGTGAATACCGCAACTGCAAGGACCGGGACGAGGATAAACCATATCGCATACTCCCCGGCCAATACCCCGGCAAAAGCAATGACGCCGGCGATCTTGAATAACTTCCCGCCGATCTCGTGGGTCTTCTTCCAGACCGTTTCACTGCTCAATGTCCAGGGTGTGCGGATACCCACAAACCAGTTCTGCTCCGCGTGACCGAGGAGGAACCCGATGTAGATGAAGAGCGTCCCGATGAGCACGGGAAACGTGAGGTTCGGGCTGATCCGGTACTCGCTGCTCCAGTGTATAATCTGGACCTGGATCGTCAGCATGAAGAAGACAAACAGGAGAATGAATCCCTCGTAATATCCCCCGAATTTCTCGTAGTTCTTTTTATATGGGTCAATGCGGGGAATTACAGTGAGCAGGGCCACAAATCCCGTCATGATCAGGAGGATATGACCGAGTCCCCAGAACTTCGACATGTATCCATCAGCCTGGCCCGCAGACTACCGGGACAGATACCCCACGGTTCAATTATTGTTTTCTCTTCTGATGCTGTAGTCAGGGTTTTGATAAAAATGGCATTCAAATTGCTGCCTACTTTGACTTCAGGTCACTTCATTCTGCCGGTGTACCTTCGGGGTCTGTGGTTGGAAATCCCGTAGGAAACGTCTCAACAGGTACCTTTGGAGGAGAGTGAATCCTTACCTAGATTTTTGAGGCGGGTGAATAATAATCAGCAAAGAAAAAAAAGGAGTGGTGCTATGGAAACCTCAGAACCCTCTTGGGGAGAACTCCCTTCACACAAACACTTATTACACAAACCCAACCATATTATAAAGCACCATTCATGGAGCAGCGTTTATTCGCTGCGAGTGTCTGTAAAAGATGCGAGATTGCTCTGTTGAGGTAGCCAAGCCCGGTATGGCGCAGGTTTGCTAAACCTGTGTCCCTTTGGGACTCGAGGGTTCAAATCCCTCCCTCAGCGCTCAAGAGAAAATCTCACAAATCGAGGGGATTGGATGGCTCAGGAAGAAGACATAAAATACTTTGTAAGGATTGGTACCACCGATCTGGACGGCACCAAATCCGTAAGGGTTGCCCTGACCGGCATCACGGGCGTTGGCAGACATACCTCAACGGTAATTTCCCGTATGGCAAATGTCGACGAGTATGCATTGCTTGGTCGTATTGACGAGGCGTCAGTCAACCGCCTTCGTACCGCTGTAGAACAATACTCAACCAAGATCCCGCCATGGATGTCGAACAGGCCAAAGGATATCTACACCGGTGAGGCAAAGCACCTGCTTGGTGGCGACGTAGCCCTCGCGAAAGACGAGGACGTCAACCTCATGAGGAAGATCCGCTGCTATCGCGGGATCCGACATGAAACGGGGCAGAAAGTCCGCGGTCAGCGCACCAAGTCGACCGGAAGAACCGGAACTACCGTCGGTGTAAAGAGGAAGAAGGAGGGAGGCGCTTAATCATGGGATATCCCGGAAAGAATCACAAGTCGTACCAGACCCCGAAGCGCCCGTTCGAAAAGACGCGGATTGAATCGGAGACCCGTCTCGTCATCGAATACGGGCTGCGCAATAAGCGCGAAGTCTGGAAGGCACAGAGCTATCTGCGCAGATACCGGAAAGGGGCCCGTGAACTTCTTGCCCTCATGTCGAGCACCATCGACAGGAATGTTTTTGAGGCAAAGAAGGCCGAGCTGATCACCCACATGCAGCGATCCGGGCTCCTTGGACCCAACGCCGATATAGAAGATATCCTGTCACTCAAGGTCCAGACACAGCTCGAACGCCGGTTGCAGAGCATGGTACACCGCAAAGGACTGGCACGTTCGCCGAAACAGGCCCGCCAGCTCATCACCCATGGGCATATTGCCATCGGTGGCAGACGCATCAATATCCCGGGTTACAAGGTGAACCGGAATGAAGAGATGCAGATCACCTATTACGGCAAGTCTCCGTTCTTAAGTGATTCGCACCCGGAAAAGACGCGAATCATCAAACCAGCCGGGGTGAGATAATATGGCAAATGAGAAGGAAAAATGGGGTGTTGCGCACATCTTTGCGTCGTTCAATAATACCATCATCACCATCACCGATCTCTCCGGCGCAGAGACAGTAACAAAAAGCAGTGGTGGTATGGTGGTCAAGCAGGACCGGAACGAGGGATCGCCCTATGCAGCAATGCAGATGGCAGGAAATGTCGCCCAGAATGCCCGCGAGAAGGGAATTGTCGGGGTACACGTCAAGGTGCGTGCACCCGGTCAGGGCAAGCAGCGCAGTCCCGGGCCCGGAGCACAGGCTGCAATCCGTGCCCTCGCCCGTGCCGGAATGCGTATCGGGCGAATTGAAGATGTCACGCCTATCCCCCACGATTCATGTCGCCCGAAAGGTGGCAGGCGAGGAAGGAGAGTGTGATGGAGATCGAATTCAGCAGTATTGATGATTCCCTGGCACGATTCACTCTTGCGGGAGCGACCCCGGCATTTGCCAACGCGTTCAGGCGTGCAATGATCGGTGAGGTGCCGACCCTGGCAATCGATGACGTGCGCATCTATGATAATACCAGTGCATTCTTCGATGAGATGCTGGCACACCGTCTCGGGCTTATTCCCATAAAAACCGATCTTTCGGTCTATTCGACCCAGGAAAACTGCACGTGCGGGGGAGCGGGATGCACGGCCTGCACGGTCACCTTTACCCTGAGTGTCGAAGGTCCGAAGACGGTCCTGTCCAGCGACCTCATTCCCCAGGATCCCCAGGCAACTCCGGTCTATGACAACATCCCTATCGTGAAGCTTGCGAAGGGTCAGAAACTGGTCATCGAAGCACGAGCCACCCTCAATACGGGAAGAGTGCATGCCAAATGGCAGCCGACGCTCGTGTGCGGGTTCAAGAACCATCCGGTAATTTCCATAAGTGAAGCCTGCGACGCATGCGGTATGTGCGTGGATGAGTGTCCCCGCACTATTCTTGCAGTACGGGGCAAGAAAGTTGAGGTTATCGAGGGGAAACTTCCCGACTGTTCCATGTGCAAGCTCTGCGAGCGTGCATGTCTGGCAAGTGGTATCGGAGAAGAACCGGCAATCACCATAACTGCCGAAGGAGACCGGTATATTTTCGTGGTCGAGAGTGACGGGTCGCTGCCGGTAAAAGAGATTATGGATCGTGCGCTGCAGTATATCAGGGATCAGTCAAACGAGCTGGAGAGACAGTTAAGTGAGATATCAGGGGATGAAAAGAAATGACAAGAATTGTGGAAAAGACGAACCCCCGTCTTACCAACCTTATTCTGCTCCTGAAGAATAATTCACGGGAGAATGAGGCAAAGATCTGGCGCGAGATCGCGAACAGGCTTGAGACTCCGAACAGGAATTATGCTGAGGTCAACCTGTCCAAGATCAACCGCTACGCCCAGAATGGTGAGACGATCATCGTTCCCGGAAAAGTACTGGGCAGCGGTGTGCTGGAGCAGTCCGTGAAAGTTGCGGCGCTGAACTTTTCGGCGTCGGCGACCAACAAGATCAAGGACGCGAAGGGCCAATGCATGACGATCGAGCAACTCCTTGCGGATAACCCGAAGGGTAGCGGTATCCGGATCCTGAGGTGAACAAGATATGGTTACAATAATCAACGGTGACGGAATGCTGCTCGGAAGGCTTTCAAGTATCACTGCACAGCGTGCTTTGTCCGGTGAGGAGATTGCCATCGTCAATGCAGAGAAAGCGATCATCTCCGGCAGTCGTGCACGGGTGCTTGCCAATTACCGGCACAAGAGAGAACGCGGTGCCTCCGGCTCCCGCTGGGGACCGTTCGTCCCGCGCCGGCCGGATCACCTCATGAAACGGACGATCCGTGGCATGCTGCCCTATAAACGCCCCCGTGGTGTCGATGCGATGAAGCGCATCAGGTGTTATGTCGGTGTTCCGGTTGAGTTTGTTGGCAAAGAGATGGAAGTTCCCGACGAGGCACACATGAACCGTCTCAATAACCCGGCATATGTGACACTCGGTGCCGTATGCACGTTCCTCGGAGCGAAGTTCTAGGTGGTCAGCATGGCAAAGATCATTAATACAAGCGGAAAACGCAAAACGGCAATCGCACGGGCGACCTTAAAGGCAGGAAAGGGCATGATCCGGGTCAACTCCGTCCCGCTCGAGGCGTATGGGAGTGACGTCACCCGGATGAAGATATCAGAGCCGCTCCTTCTCGTGCCCAACGCGATACACGGCATCGATGTTATCATTGATGTGGCCGGTGGCGGTGTGATGGGACAGGCCGAAGCGGTTCGTACCGCTCTTGCAAGAGGCATCCTCCAGTGGCACAATGATCCCCAGATCAAGGATATCTATCTCACGTATGACAGGACGCTCCTGGTCAACGATTCGCGGCAGAAAGAAGCGAAAAAGCCTCATGGCCGGGGCGCTCGTAAGAAATTCCAAAAGTCTTATCGTTAAGATGAAAGATATGATGAGAGGTAAAAAATCTTGATACCCGTACGATGTTTCACCTGTGGGAAACCAATCTCAACAGCATGGGAAGAGTTCAAGCAGAGGCGGGACAAAGGCGAGGATCCCAAAAATATCCTCGACGATCTCAATATTTCCCGTTACTGTTGCAGGCGCATGCTCCTGACTCATAAAGAGATCATCGATGAGCTCAACCCGTACCAGTAGATCGATGTAAGAACGAGGGGTCGTAGGGTAGCCTGGACCATCCTATTGCGTTCGGGACGCAGTGACCTGAGTTCGAATCTCAGCGACCCCATAGTAACATTAAAAACCATCATTTTGAGGACGAAGAAATGCAGACGCAGACGTACACCCGGTATGAACGGGCAAGAATTATTGGAGCAAGGGCTCTGCAGATATCAATGGGTGCTCCCTTACTTGTCACGACGACGCGGATTGATCCACTGGAGATCGCTATCGAAGAATACAACAACAACACCATCCCCATTACCGTAAAGAGGAAATAGAGGACTCTATGACGACCATTGAGCTAATCGAGTTGCGGACTATCCTGGACAGTCGGGGTAACCTGACCGTTGAAGCCGATATTCATACCCCCGGCGGTTTTGGCAGGTCTGCAGCCCCGAGTGGAGCCAGTACCGGATCACTGGAAGCAAAAGTCAAACCGCCGAAAGAGGCCGTAGACTATGCCATCCAGAACGTTATTCCGGCGCTTATCGGGCTTGACAGCGGGGACCAGCAGGGGTTCGATGAGCAGCTTCGCGATATCGACAGCACGGCAAACTTTGCCGATATCGGTGCAAATATTGCCGTAGCACTCTCGCTTGCGAATGCAAAGGCAGCCTCGTCATCGATGGGGCTCCCCCTCTTCCGGTATCTTGGCGGGGCATTTGCAGACGAAATGCCGATCCCGCTGGGAAATGTAATCGGGGGAGGAGCGCATGCTCCCAATGCGACCGAGATCCAGGAATTCCTTGTTGTACCCCGGGATGCCGCGGATGCAGAAGAGGCCGTCCTTGCGAATGCTGCCGTGCACCGGCATGTCAGGGAACTTTTGGCTAAAAAGGGGAAATCCTGCGGCAAGGGTGATGAGGGTGCATGGGCACCGCAGATTGACGATGCCCTCGCATTTGAGCTCATTGCCGAGGCATGTGGATTAGTTGCCGACGAGATGAATATCTCGGTCGATATGGGTATCGATGTTGCGTCGACCCAGCTATGGACTTCTGATGGATACAAGTACCGCGACCGGATACGAACGACTGAAGAGCAGATAGCATATATCGTCGATCTTGTCGACAGTTATGACCTTGTTTATGTGGAAGATCCCCTCCACGAGGATGATTTTGACGCCTTTGCGGAGCTCAACAGGCAGGTCGGCGATCGCTGCCTTGTCTGCGGGGACGATATCTTTGTGACCCAGGTCGACCGCATTATGCGGGGTATCGAGACACAGGCCGCAAACTGTGTTCTCATAAAACCCAACCAGGTCGGGACGCTGACCGACACGTTTGAAGCGGTCCGTCTTGCTCATACCAATGGTCTGGATACGGTCATGAGCCACCGTTCCGGCGAAACGACCGATACAACAATCGCACATCTTGCCACTGCGTTCTCCTGTGTTTTCCTGAAATGCGGTATCGTAGGCGGAGAACGCATTGCAAAACTGAATGAACTGATACGAATTGAGGAACAGCTATGACCACTGTAAACGAGATGGAAATTGAATTGAAAGAACCGCTCATCCCTGTCGAGGAGTATCTTGCTGCCGGTATCCATATCGGTACCCAGCAGAAGAGCGAGGACATGAAGAAATTTATCTATCGGGTCCGCGGAGATGGACTCTATATCCTTGACATCCGCGAAACTGACTCGAGGATCAAGACCGCTGCAAAATTTTTAAACCAGTACGAGGCCCCGAATATCCTTGTTGTCACCTCCCGTCAGTACGGACAGTACCCGGCCAAGAAATTCGCCGATACTATCGGCGCAATGTCGGCAACAGGCCGGTTTATCCCGGGACTGCTTACCAACCCGGTCCTCAATGGGTATATTGAGCCCCAGGTGATCGTAGTCACCGACCCGATTGGTGATGCACAGGTAATAAACGAGGCAGTCCAGTGCGGCATTCCGGTTGTGGCGTTGTGCGATACCAACAACATGACCAAGTTCGTCGATCTGGTGATCCCTACTAACAATAAAGGCCGTAAAGCCCTCTCGATGATCTACTTCCTGCTCACCCGTGAAATGCTTCGCCTCCGGGGGATCTCTACAGCTCTCACACCGGAAGATTTCGAGATAGAGATCTAACCCGGTCGATCTCCTTTCCGGTGTGATCGATCGTTACCTATAATACTATAACGACAAGAGGGTTGATCCGATGACGATGCGTACATGCGCAGTGGCAGGCACGTTTTATCCAAAGGATCCCTCCCACCTCGAACAACTCCTGGAGAAGTACTTTTCCGCAGGCCAGGGTTCGACGGTTTCAAGGGGTATTGTATCCCCTCATGCAGGGTACGTATATTCCGGCGAAGTGGCTGCTCGTGCGTTCTCCACAATCTCACCTGATTTTTCCGGCACTTTTGTCGTAATCGGGCCATCGCACCGCGGTTACCTCAATTGTGTCTCGGAAGTACCGTGGGAAACCCCCCTGGGGGTTGTTGATAATGATACTGAGTTCGTTGAATCGCTTGATATTGAGGTGGACGAGTTCTCTCACCGCGACGAACACTCCCTTGAAGTGCAGATACCGTTTATCAGGTACCGGTTCCCCCGGGCACGGATTGCACCGATCATGATGGGGCAGCAGGATTTTCCGAGCGCGATGCGCCTTGCTGAGAAGATTAGTGCTGCCATTCACCTTACTCATCGTGACGTCCGGATTGTGGCATCCAGCGACTTCTCCCACTACGTTCCGGAGGAAACCGCTAAAAGTAACGATCTTTACGCGATAGAACCATTAAAAACGTTAAATATTCCTGAGTTTTACCGGCGTATCGGGGAGAGGGGTGTATCAGCCTGCGGGTACGGCCCGATTGCTGCTATGGTGACGGTATGCGGGCAACTCGGGGCAAAGACCGCCCGGCTCATACGATACGCAACCAGCGGCGATGTGACAGGAGACCGTCGTGAGGTTGTCGGGTACGCAGCCATTGCGGTGATGTAGGTTGGCAACATGGAGTGCGCCGGGCAAGGTATTTTTGTTCGGCGAGCATGCAGTGGTATACGGGAAGCCTGGCATAGCGATGGCAATAAAACCCCGGGTTTTTGTAACGGTCAGAAATACAAAACGTCCCCAGCATGCAAAGTCGGCGTATATCGATGGGTGCTTCGAAGCGATGGGTATCTCGGGGAGCGTGTATATAAATTCCCAGATCCCGAGCTCTTCAGGACTCGGATCCTCTGCCGCAGTGACCGTTGCAACCCTCTCGGCGATCAATGATGAGTTTTCCCTTCATAAAACCCGGGAAGATATTGCAGATATGGCATTCGAAATAGAAAAAAAAGTGCAGAAGGGTCGTGCGAGCCCCACGGATACCACGGTCTCGATGTACGGCGGGATTGTACTTATCACCGGAGGCTCACGCAGGAGGCTGCCCCCCCAGAACATGCACCTTGTCGTAGGGGATTCACTGGTCTCACACAGCACAGCTAGGATGGTGGAGATGGTGGGAGAAGAAAAAAAGAAACATCCGGGTATCATTAATCCGATTCTCGATGCCATTGAAGGGGTAAGCCTCAGTGCGATTCACTATCTCGACAACCCGAAAGAACTTGGGCGTTACATGAACATGAACAACGCGCTTCTCGAAGCGCTGGGAGTAGGACATCCGCAACTCTCGAAGATCGTGCTTGCGTCACGGGCTGCAGGAGCATTCGGGGCCAAAATCACCGGCGCCGGGGGGGGGGGATGCATGATCGCGCTCTGCCCCCGGCAACTGAAGCAACGGATTGCCAATGCAATCGAAGCGTGCGAGGCCCGGGCGATCATGACCAGCATTGACACCGAAGGTGCAAGGAAGGAAAAAAATGTGTGAACGCATCCTGTTGAAGCTGGGCGGGAGCGTTATTACCGATAAAAACGCAGACTGTGTTATTAATTATGATCAGCTCTCTCTCGTTGCATCGGCGATCTCCAAAGCAGATACGAAAAGTATCGTACTCGTCCATGGAGCCGGTTCGTGCGGACACCCGGAAGCAAAACGCTACGGGCTTGAACATGGTGCGGTTGCAGGCAAGACCGATGGGATCTATGTTACCCACCGTGCAGTGAGCAGACTGAATGAGGCAGTCGTCGGAACTCTCCGTCGGGAGGGAATACCTGCAGCAGGTATTCATCCGTTCCATACCGCGGTGGCGGATAAGGGGAGGCTGCTCTCCTTCGAATGCCGGCACCTGGAAAAGATGCTGATGCTGAAGATGGTTCCTGTGATCCACGGCGACGTGGTGATGGACCTCTCTCAAGGAGCGTGTATCGTGTCGGGCGACCAGCTCGTGCGATATCTCGCAGTCGCCCTTGGCATAAACCGCGTAGGGCTCGCCACCGATGTACCGGGAGTGCTGGATGGAGAACAGGTCGTGCCGGTGATCACCCGGAACATGGCGCCTGCACTTCATATCGGTAGCTCAATGCATACCGATGTCACCGGTGGAATGAGAGGAAAAATGAATGAACTGCTCGATCTCGCACAAGCCGGGATCGGTTCAGAGATATTCCATGTCTCGCGAATTGGCGACTTTCTTAATGGAACAGCCCATGGCGGGACATCGGTAAAAGGGGAATGATCCGTATGGGAGATAAAAAGAGGTTCACCTCATCGCGCAAGCTCGACCACCTGCGGATATGCCGGGAGAAATCAGTTGAGAGCGGTGATTCCGGGTTCAACGATATCAGGTTTGTCCATAATGCCCTGCCGGAATGTGACATGGGTACTATCGATCTTACTGCAAGGTTCCTGGGCCGTTCGTTCTCATCCCCCCTCTTTATCTCGGCAATGACCGGGGGTCACCCCGGGACAAAAGAAGTGAATGCGAGGCTTGCCAGGGCAGCTGAACGGTTTGGGATTGGAATGGGTGTCGGGTCACAGCGGGCTGCACTTGAGAACCCTGCTCTTGAAGACACCTTCTCGGTAGTTCGTGATAAGGCACCCCATGCATTCCTGGTAGCAAATCTCGGTGCTGTCCAGCTGCGTGATCACGGGATCGAGTGGGCAGAGCGGGCAGTCGGAATGATCGGCGCAGATGCGATTGCGATCCATCTCAATTTCCTGCAGGAAGCGATCCAGCCGGAGGGAGATCATAATGCTCTTGGCTGTCTTGCTGCGATTGGAGAGCTCTGCCGGGAGTCCCGTACTCCGGTCATTATTAAAGAGACCGGGTGCGGAATTTCTGCTGCCACGGCACGGCAATGCTGGGGGGCTGGCGTCAGCGCCATCGATATCGGTGGCTGGGGCGGCACGTCCTGGGCCGCAGTTGAGAGTATCAGGGCTGACGAAAGCAGAAACGAGAAAGAACAGCGGCTGAAAACACTCGGTGAGGATTTCAGCGAATGGGGGATTCCCACGGTCGTAAGTCTTGCCGAAGTGCTCGCGTGCGGCAGCCCGGTTATCGCATCCGGAGGGGTCAGGACCGGGCTTGATATGGCCAAGGGTCTTGCACTCGGTGCCAGTCTTTGCGGAATGGCACTGCCTCTTTTAAAACCGGCAATGGAGAGCGATGAGGTGCTCGATCGTACGGTTGAGATGATCCATCAGGAACTGGTCGCTTCCATGTTCCTGACAGGATCGGCAAAACTGGCAGATCTCAGAAAGGCCCCGGTGTTTATAACGGGCAGAACACGGCAGATGATAGGCAATGACAATCCGGTGCGGATAAAGCGATAGCATGACAAACCGGCAAAATATTTTAGAAAATACTAAAAAAAAGACGAACATAAGGAGATAAAACATGGATATTGAGATTATTGCAGTGGGCGGATATGACGAGGTCGGGCGAAATATGACCGCTGTCCGCTGCGGAAAGGAAATTGTCATATTTGATATGGGACTCCGCCTGGATCAGGTAATGATCCACGAGGATGCAGAGATCGAAAATATGCACTCCCTTGATCTGATCAAGATCAAGGCGATACCCGATGATACGATGATGAATTCGGTCGAGGGGACCGTAAAAGCGATTGTCTGCTCGCACGGGCACCTCGACCATATCGGGGCTATTCCGAAACTGGCTCACCGGTATAACGCCCCCATCATCGCCTCACCCTACGCAACAGAGTTGATCCGGCAACAGATATCCGGTGAGCAGAAGTTTGGTGTGAACAACAAGCTCTTCGCACTGAAGTCCGGACAGCGGTACACCCTGTCCCAGAATCTTGTTCTGGAGTTCGTCCGCACGCAACATTCTATCATCGATACAGTTACGCCGGTACTTCATACCCCGCGGGGTGCAATCGTTTATGCCTGCGACTTTAAACTGGATCGGACTCCGGTCATCGGGGAACCACCGGATTTTGCCCGGTTCCAGCAGATCGGCAAGGAAGGAGTACTCGTTCTGATTGTTGAGAGTACGTATATCGATCGACCGGGGAGATGCCCGAGCGAGCGGATAGCAAAGGACCTCGTACGGGATACCATTACCAGTTACGAAGATGATAAGAACGCGATTCTCGTATCCACATTCTCCTCGCATATCGCCCGCGTGAAAACGATTGCAGAATGTGCCCATGAGATCGGGAGAAAGCCGGTACTTCTGGGGCGCTCCATGGAGAAATATTCAGTGACTGCCGAACAGATGAAGCTCGTCTCGTTCCCGGAAACGACCAGTGTCTTTGGGAACCGGCGAACGGTCGATCGGACGATGCGCCGGATGATGAAGGCTGGCAAAGATAAATTCCTCCCGATTGTCACGGGTCACCAGGGTGAACCCGGATCGATCCTCACCCGCCTTGCACTAGGAGATACGCCTTACCAGCTCACGAAGGGGGACAAGGTTATCTTCTCCGCAAATGTCATTCCAAATCCGATGAATTTCGGTCAGCGATACAAGATCGAGGAGCATATCAGGCTTGCCGGAGCCCGCATCTTTGAGGATCTCCATGTAAGCGGTCATGCGTATCGTGAAGATCATTACGAGTTTATTCATCTGCTGAACCCCCAGCATATCATCCCCGCTCACGGGAACCTGAAGATGACCGCCGGTTATACCGACTTTGCCACAGAACTTGGGTACACCGCTCAGTCCACCGTCCATATGCTGAAGAACGGACAGCGCCTCGTGATCACCTGAACTGGAGGTACTGCAATGTCAGAACTTTTACCGTACCTGGAATCTGTTGCAAAGGATATCGATCTTATGATCAACCGGTATTTTGTCAACAAGGTCGGTGAACTGAATAAAGCCAGTGCCCATCTCCTCACGGCAGGAGGCAAACGTCTCCGTCCCGCGGTTGTCCTGCTTGCTGCCGATGCGGTGAAACGGGGAAGTTCCCCGGATATTATGCCGGCGGCCCTTGCGCTCGAGCTGACCCACACATTCACGCTGATCCATGATGATATCATGGATGAAGATACGCTCCGCAGGGGCGTTCCGACCGTCCATACGCAATGGGATATGCCAACCGGCATCCTTGCCGGGGACGTCCTGTATGCCCGGGCATTTGAGTTTATCTGCATGTCTGCAGCAACTGATAATGCAAAAGTGCGTGCCGTATCCATGCTTGCCCGTACGTGTGCCGATATCTGCCTGGGGCAGCATATGGACATGTCTTTTTCGCACCGGACTGACATTGACGAGTACGAATATCTTGAGATGGTGAAGAAAAAGACCGGGGTTCTCTATGCTGCGGCCGCCGGGATTGGTGCCATTCTCGCCGGAGCTTCTGCACCCCAGGCAAAAGCCCTCTACCTGTTCGGCCTGAATACCGGGATAGCCTTCCAGATCCAGGATGACCTTATCGATCTCCTCGTCACTTCGGAAAAGAGTGGCAAAGACCGGGCTTCGGATCTGCGGGAAGGAAAACAGACGCTGATCCTCATCAAGGCCCGGGAAAAAGGGATCGACCTTCTGCAGTACAAACGGGACCTCACGGACGCAGAGATTGAGACGGTGATCAGGGAGCTGACGGATGCCGGTGTGATCGATGAGGTAAAAAAGATCGCCCGGGATCTCGTGAACGAGAGCAACAAACACCTCTCACTGCTCCCGCCATCGAAGGAGCGGTCGCTCCTGATGGAAATTGGCGAATTTTTTGTAACACGGAGCTATTAGGATGACCGGGGAAGACCCAAAGGGACTCCTTTTTTTATGTGCTCTCCAGAATGCGATCAAGCATGGGGGCATACCGCAGGTTGGTGCGGTAGTGGGTATGGTGATGGGTGCCCATCCTGAACTTCGTTCGCGGGCAAAAGATGTTGCAGTTATGGCAAAAGAAGCAATTGCCGATGTCGTTGTACTATCTCCTGAAGATCGGGTGGTGAAACTGCAGGCTCTAGCCCCTGATATGTATGAAGCTCTTTTTACCCGGTACGAGCACAAAAAAGGCCTCCCTGACCTGGAATGTGCTGAATCCGGTGTGGTCATGCGATTTGCACCGAATCCCTCGGGGCCGCTTCATATAGGTCATGCCCGAGCAGCGGTGCTGAACGATGCTTATGTGAAACAGTATGGCGGCAGCTATATCCTGCGGATCGAGGACACCGACCCGAAACGTGTTGATCCCGAAGCCTACAAGATGGTCAAAGAGGATATCGCATGGATGGGACTTGGCATCACCCGAACCGTCACGCAAAGTGACCGTCTCGGGCTCTACTATGATCTCTGCAGGCAACTGATAGAAAAGGGCGGGGCATATGTCTGTACCTGCGATAATGATCGCTTCCGGGAGCTCAAACAGTCAAAGACCGCGTGTCCGTGCAGGGATCAGTCTGTTACGGTGAACCTCGGACTCTGGGAGAAGATGCTTGACCATACGTTCAGGGAAGGGGAGGCGACGGTGCGAATAAAAACTGATCTCCATCACCCGGATCCTGCAATGCGGGATTTTCCGGCGTTCCGCATTCTCGATTCCCCGCCGCATCCTAAAGTAAAAGCACACGTCTACCCGCTTATGAACTTCTCGGTGGTTGCCGATGATCACCTCCTTGGCGTGACTCATGTAATCCGGGGTAAGGATCACATTGCAAATACCCGCAGGCAACGCTATATCTACGACCATTTTGGCTGGAAAGTCCCGGTATACCGGCACTATGGCCGGATGGGGATTGAAGGGGTTGTGCTCTCAACTTCCCAGATGCGTCTTGGGATCAATGAAGGAAAATATACCGGGTGGGATGATATCCGGCTCGGCACCCTGCGTGCTCTTGCACGGCGGGGGATCAGCCCGGATGCGGTAAGGAACGCAGTACTGGCAATCGGGATCGGCGATACCGACATCTCGTTTTCATGGGATAACCTCTATGCAGAGAACAAAAAGATCGTGGATCCCTTGGCAAACCGGTACTTCTTTGTGCCGGATCCCATGATAGTTACCATCGCAGGTGCCCCGCATCATACCGCCCACGCGATGCTCCACCCGGGTGATGCCGCCCGGGGCACCCGGACCCTTATTTTTAATGGATCCGTGGCGCTGCCCCTTCGTGACATCACGCATGATACCGTGATGATACGGTTAAAGGATCTCTTTAACGTGAAGATATCATGGGAAGGGAATACACCGTCGTTTTCCTACGCCGGGGATTCCCTTGCCGAAGCCAGGTCAGCAAAGGCTCATATCATCCAGTGGCTGCCGGCACATGACCTTATTCCCGGTACCCTCCTCACACCGGGAGGAGAGATTACCGGTGTCTGTGAACCACTGGTGGCAAACGAGCTCGGGAAAGTCGTGCAATTCGAACGGGTCGGGTTTGCCAGGATCGATGCGGTGGGTAAGGACGGCGTCCGGGCATATTTTACGCATACATGATCGCTGTTTTGTAATAGGTCCACTCCCATAGAAATATAAAAAAAAGTATCCTTTTCAGGGATTTACATCTGATGACGATAAACATCCACCCGGACTAATTCACTTAAATTGCATCCCACGACTATTTGCGAACAGGTACAGTTCCATTCTTCCGGAATGCTTTTTTTTCCTTTTCATCCATGTGGGTAAGTTGTGTCACGGCTGCGATCCAGATCTTCTTTGCTTCTTCTTTATCCAGACCTGCCATGATATCGATAAGGAGGCCGTTGACCAATGCATCGCAGGCAATCGCGAGGACGCGGGAGTTGAGTTGTGCTGAGATCAGACCGGTACCCTGTTGCCGGGCGATAAAACGCTCGACAACTCGTATATCCTCAATCCGGTCCTGCCGGAGGAGATTGCGAATCCGCTCGCGTCGCAGGACCCTTGCCCTGGAAATAACGCCCTCCGCGACCCTGATTGTCAGGGCACCCCTGCGAGCTTCCACTTCGAACATCGAGGAGACAATCCGGCAGAAGAGTTCGTGGATCCTGCGGAAATTCGACGAGATGAAAAAGCGCCCACCCTTACGCAGTCTCGAGTATGCAGAAGGGGAGTTATTCCTCTTTCTCGGGCGGTCATACCCGCTTCATATCGTGGAAGGGGGAAGCATAACGATTGAGCGCAGCGACAAGCTACACGTATCCCTCACGCTCATGCCCGAGATCAGGAGCCGGCTGAATGCTGGTATATAGAGGAAGCCCGCAAGGAACTCCAGACACGGTGCATGTGTTTCTCGTTGCAAACGGGATATACCCCGGCAGCTGTCCGTATTTCAGATGCCAAGAAGCGATGGGGATCGTGCACCCACAAGGGAATTATCAACTTCAGCTGGCGCCTGATCCAGGCACCACCGGAGATTGTCGATTATGTGTTGGTGCATGAACTGGTCCATCTCATCCAGCCGGACCATTCGAAGAAGTTCTGGGAGAAGGTCAGAAGGATCATGCCGGATTACGAGCGGCGAAGGAAGTGGCTCCACGAGAATGAGCGGCTGCTGAACAGTTGATATTCCCGAATAAAATGGAAGAGGTTTGTGGATTTTATCCCCCCTTTTTGCAGCACGAGTTCCCGCTGGGGCACAGGGATGCCACATTTTCTATGAGCCGCTGTGGTAGTGGAAAATCCGAGAAATATTTTACATGATGAAGTTGATTGCCCCCTGCTTTTTTATAAAATTGCTCCTGCCGCTATTCCGACCGTATAGAGCACCATCGCCACATGGAAGAGCGGCAGTACCCTGAGCGCAGCTTCGGGAGTCTTATTCCTCAGGATCACCACGTTCGCGATAACCACAAGGCACAGCCCGGCAACTATACCAATGCGGCCAATCCATCCAAGCCGGGTCATGAACAGGAACGCCATCATGGTATGGATAACGGTGAACCCGGCAATCCAGTATGCCGTCCTCGGCATATCGTAGACCATCGGAATAGTACTCAAACCCCGTGCACGGTCATTTGCCACATCGATCAGGTCATTAACCCCAAGATGCGCCATGGCAAAAGGGTAGAAAAATATGAAGTACAGGAATGCATTCAGGTCGGGGTTCCCAAGACAGAGGTAACCGGCAACCGGGAACAGGGTAAAGTCCGTTCGCCCGATAAGCTGGGCGAAGGGGAATTGCTGGGGCTGCCGCTTCTCAATCTGGTAGAACATCTCGATCGTATAGCAATAGATCATGATAAGAAACACGAAGAGCGAGTGCGGGTAGGGGAGCGTCAGGACAATAGCGGCAGTGATGACAGCTAATATGAGAAAAAGCCCCAGTGCATGGGACGGTGCAATGAGCCCTGCAGGGATAGGACGCGTTCCGAATATCCGCCAGTACCGGGTCAGCTTATCCGTTTCCACGTCTTTCCTGTCATAATCGCGATCGACGTAGTCATTGAGAACCAGTCCCGCTTCAAAGCCAAAAAAACCAATCAGGGCAACCCGCAGGAGATCGAACCAGGAGAAGTTTCCATAGACTGTCGTTGCCAGCAGGTAACCTGAACAAAAAAGGAGCGGCCATGCAAAGAAGAACTGGAGCCGGGTGAGATCAATATATGCCCTTAGGGTCGCGTTCATCATCAGAAGTTTGTGCCACTCTTTAATACACCCTTTGACGAAGCGATTCTTTTGAAATCCCTATATGGATGGAATTTGTTCCCAGACACCTCCTTATCTACCATGGCAACTAATAATACAGGATGGATTCCTTTTTTATCCGGCCGGAAACTCCCGACGATATACCCGCGATTTTTGAGGTCAATTTCCAGGCGTTTGCACATTACGACGAAGCAAACCTGGTAAATACCCTGCGGGATGCCAATATTTTCAATCCCGAACTATCACTTGTTGCCGTTTGCGGTGAGAGGATAATCGGACATATCATGTTTCCTCCGGTGACCATCGAATCTCCACTGGTCTCCTCCCCGGCGGTTGCACTCGCGCCGCTCGTAGTGCACCCGGATTATCAGTGTCTTGGGGTAGGATCTGCACTGATTGAAGAAGGGCTCGATGCCTGTCGCAGCTTTGGGCATCGCATCGTGATCGTTGTCGGTCATCCGGGGTATTACCCCCGCTATGGCTTTCGTTCAGCACGAGCTTACGGAATCGTGGCGCCTTTTATTGTAGCCGATGAGGTATTCATGGTACTTGGTCTGGATCCCGGTGCACTCGTTGGAATCCAAGGTACGGTAAATTACCCGGAAGCATTTGATGCGATCGTCGGCAGCGGAACGAGCAGAGGGAAAAAAATAAAGTCGCTGTCATGATGCTGCCCTTAATAGAGTATCACAAAATTCTGAGTACTATATTTTAAACTGACCTCTTCCATGGTCATTGAATCTCATCTCCTGAGAGGTCCGGCATCATAAAAAACATGCCGGTTCGGGCACAGATCCGGATTTATCAAAGATCAATCTCACCGGAACAAAATAGTTATGTTCCGCAAATAAAATGCACCAACTGGGGCTGGAAGGCACCAGCATTAAACCCTGATCCGTCAATCTACCATGAGATATGGTGAGTGGCGCATCCTCTTTACCCGGAGACGACCTGGGACGATATCTCCAGACATTCATAAGTGAAAATGCACGCTCCACCGTCGTTGAAGATACGACAATAGGGCCGGTCACCCTCCCCCGTTATACCAATGAGTTCTGGACATCCCGGCAGAGACAGGCGTCCTCAATCCATGAAATTTCCTATCGCGCCTGCTTCAAACCGCAACTCCCCCGGTTCTTCATCGATCTCCTGACCCGGAAGGGTGATGTTGTGTATGATCCGTTCAGCGGCAGGGGCACCACGGTCATTGAAGCAGGGCTCCGCGGGCGTAACGCACTTGCAAATGATGCAAATCCGCTCTCACGGATTTTAACCGAACCCCGGTTCTTCCCTCCGGATCTCGCGGCTGTCGAGAAGCGTCTTGCGTCTATCCCCGGTAACAGCAACAGAGCAACAATCGATCTTTCGATGTTTTATCACCCTGATACTGAGGGCGAGATTGTTGCCTTGAGAGAGTATATCCTCAAGCGAAGAGCGGATTGCCGGGATGATATGATTGATCGCTGGATTGCGATGGTAGCAACGAATCGTCTCACCGGCCATTCAAAAGGATTTTTCTCCGTCTATACGCTTCCCCCCAATCTGGCAGTATCACAGAAGAGTCAGCACAGGATCAACCAAAAACGCCAGCAGATTCCGGAGTACCGTGATACCCACGGGATAATTCTGAAGAAGACAAAGAGCCTGGTGCGGTCCCTGTCTCCCGCTGAAAAAATGATGCTCAAACAGGCAGGAAAAAAGGCCCGCCTTCTCACGGGCGATGCACGTTCAACGCCGGATATTCCTGATTCCAGCGTGCAGCTGACGGTAACCTCTCCCCCGTTCCTTGATATCGTCCAGTACCGGGAAGACAACTGGCTCCGTTGCTGGTTTAACGGGTACGATGAGAAGATAATCGGGGACCAGATCACGATGGCCCGTACTCCGGATGAATGGTCAGGTGTAATGAGTGCCGTATTCCATGAACTCTTCCGGCTCACCAGTTCCCATGGGTATGTCGCGTTTGAAGTGGGAGAGGTGAGGAAACGGACAATTAATCTGGAAGAGTATGTCGTTTTACCGGGAATCGCAGCAGGGTTTACCTGTGAAGCTCTGGTGATCAACCAGCAGAAGTTCACCAAAACTTCCAATATCTGGGGTGTGGATAATATGGCCTCCGGCACAAATTCCAACCGTGTAGTTATCTTTCGTAAATTATAAGCGGCAACAAAAATTTTCTGTTCTTACCGGAAAAATACCGTTATATTCACTTTAATTGCCCAATCGTCATTCCTGCAATTGAGGAAAAATTCAGGGAATCTGGCAGAAGATATCATCATCATGATTAATCTGGTACCAGGAGATTCCGTGGGACGATATCTCCCGATCTCTTCCTCCTTCACCAGAACACTCGTTTTTTCTTCTTTTAATCTAACTGTCCCCCGGAAGGAATGGTAACAAAAAAGAAGTACGCCTTAAGTATTCCGGCGTCTATAGTATACGCATGGTCACCCGTATCAGGCGGTATGCGCAGATCGTGGATGTACTGAGCAAATATGGCTTTGGTCTCGGGCTGGAAAGAATATTTCCCGGGAGAGCAATCTTCCGTCTCCCAATTCCCGGGAAATCTCCCGATGCATCCACGATCTACGAAAGGATACGGCTTGCCCTCGAGGAACTCGGCCCGACATTTGTGAAGTTCGGGCAGATTGCGAGTACGAGAACGGAGATGCTGCCGCCGGAGTTGATAGCCGAGCTCAAAAAACTGCAGGACCATGCAAAACCTCTCCCTTTCTCTGAGATCCGTGCGGTACTGGAGGAGAATTGTGCCGATCTGGATGACTGGTTCTGCGAGATCGATGACAAACCGGTTGCCTCGGCATCCCTTGCCCAGGTGCATTCCGCAGTGCTTAAAGACGGGACCCGGGTTGCGCTTAAGGTTCAGCGACCCGGCATCGCTGAAATTATCGAGACTGATATTGGCGTGCTGCAATCACTGGTAGAACGGATAGAGACGGTATTTCCCGAGACCCGTCTGTACAATCCGGTGGGGATGGTAGATGACTTTTCCCAACAGATAGTAAAGGAACTTGATTTCACCCGGGATGCACGCAACGCAGAGAGGATGACCCGGAACTTTCGGAATGTTCCGGGCATCCGCTTCCCGAAGATCTTCTGGGAATACACCACACCTCAGCTCCTGGTCATGGAATTTATTGAAGGGGTCCGGATCGACGATCCTGATGCGATAACCGCCATGGGTCTTGACCCGCATGAGATAGGTGTCCGTGGATTCGGGGCATACATGAAGATGATCTTCGAGGACGGGTTCTATCACGGGGATCCCCACCCGGGCAACCTGCTGGTCACAAAAGAAGGTGACATTGTATTTCTGGACTTCGGTATCGTCGGCATCCTGAGACCGGAGAAACGCCAGAATTTCACTAACCTCCTCTTTGCTCTGGTGAATGAAGATATCGAACTGCTGCTCCGGTCACTGGAAGGATTCGGGATCCCGATCGAGGAAAAGGATCGCGAGACCTTACGGGATGACCTCTATATTATGATGCATGATTTTGGCAGCGGGGAAGACGAGGTCTCGCAACTCGATTTCCAGCTCGTTGTGACAGAACTCACCGAGTCAATGCGACGGCATCGCCTCAAAGTCCCGATGAACCTGATGCTCCTGCTCAAGGTTTTTATGATGGTGCTCGATATCGGTACGCGGCTTGACCCGGATTTCAACTTCAGCAAAGAGATTACTCCGTATCTTACAAAACTTGCCGATACCGGCAATATTTCTGCAGCATACCTGAAGAGAGCCTCAGCCTCTCTTCTGGAAGCTGCCGATGCCCTGCTGGATATGCCACGAAATCTCAACCTGATGCTGCGGAGGCTCTCAACCGGGACATTTAAGCTGGAGATCGTGGATACCGATATTCAGAAGCTCCAGATGTCGCTCGATAAAGCCAGTGACAAGCTCATGATCGGATTTGTGGTGGCATCACTCGTGATTGGGTCTTCGCTTGTGCTCCTTGCCTCGCCGTTTACCCTCCCCAAGGAGATATTCTGGATTGCGATCCTCGGGTACACCGCTGCTGTCCTGGTGGGTTTCTACGCGATGTATCACGTCGTTTTCCTGAAGTTCCGCATGGGGCGATAACCGACCTGATTTTTAATGGATTTTTGTGTGTTGTCTGGTCCAATTCTGGCCTCAAATTCTCCGATTCACTTAAGTTCCGGGGGAAACGAATCCAATAAAGAGTTCACACTCGAGTACGAAAATTATGTATTTTGATTTTAATGAGAGATTGCAACTTTTCCATTCCTGTTTACGATGAACGCCGCCGCCCCGAAGGGACCTCTTCCGCGGCGGATCAGTGACTAAATTTTAATAACCTGCCGGCCCCGCCATGCCTCGGAGAGGCTTTGAGGGAGGACGATTCTATTATATCAGATTTTTTTGTTGAGAAAATACCGTTTTGATATCCCCCTTTGCGATAACCTCTGAAAATCAGAAATTATACTCTTTGCGTTCGGATTATCTCCCACCTCTTCATTTTTTCTTCCAGGGCGAACCGGGTGTTTGCCGGGCTTGTCGATGGCAGGACTGCAACAGGAATCAGGAATAGTATTTTCATCATACTAAAATAGCGCCCGGCAGAGCTGCCGTTCAGGACAATGAGACGGAGAGACGGGCAAGACCTGAAAAAACCCCCAAGATTATTAAAAACGGGGTTACGTATCCGGGCATCAGCGCTTCCCTCCCGGCTGCAGGAGGAGATAACATCCCAGAGTGCTATCCGTTGATCGGTTAACCGGGAAATTCTTATACTGTAGGGAAGTTGGCGGTCGATCTGAAACAAAGCTTCTATAATCTTCCAGAAATGATTCTGCGGGTTCCCGTAATACTCATTATGCAAGAGTGACAGCCGGCTGGGAAAACTTCCGAGAATGATAACTTCTGTGGATTGGCCTCGGACCGGGGGAAGGCCAGCTCCGCAGGGCTGGGTATCTGAAAATATCGTATCCTCGTCGGGCAGCATGAAAACCAGATATTTTTTTGATTTTTTATAAAAAAATGTGATCAGGCCGGCTTATAATAGAGATTGCAATGGCAGTGACCCTGATTGGAGATCTCGTCTTTATGGTATACGCACGGGCATTCGATTGCACGGTCCTTTTCCTCATCCCCGCTCCGGAGACGGCAGGGGCAGTATGGTCTTCCGTGCTTTTTTTTGTTACGGACCAGCCCCCGGATCACGGTGCTAAGTTGTTTTTCATCCTCATTGAGTTTCCAGCCCTGCTTATTTGCATACCCTTTCGCCCATTTGAGCATTTCTTCTTCCTCTGCATTTTCTTCTGTCATGATACCAGACCCCTGTCATGAATTCGTTTCTTTAACGATATATTTCTTATCAGGAACGTTAGAGTTTGCGATTGAGTAAAAGTGGACTGACCGCAGCAGGATCTCGCCAAACCTGTTATATCATCGTTTGTTCATTGGTTGCTTGATCCGTTCTGCCACCTTGTGGTAAATTGCCATTACGTCCCCCTTTTCGAACCGGTATACATCCTTGTCCAGCGATTCACCGGTCTTCTTATCCCAGAGGCGCATAGAGTCCATGCTGATCTCATCGCCAAGACAGATTGTCTTACCCTGCCTGCCAAACTCGATCTTGAAATCCACCAGGCTGATACCCTGAGATGCAAGGAGCGCTGAAAGAAGGCGGTTCACTTCGAGTGCCATTTTTTTGATCTTTTTGAGTTCAAGTGGCGTGACGATGTTTAATGCAAAGATGATCTCATCGTTGAGCATGGGATCGTGGCGTGCATCGTCCTTATAATCGATCACGATCAGAGGAGAGTCGAGCGGTGCTCCTTCTTTGAATGGATAATTTCTCACCAGGGAACCGGCGGCGACGTTACGGACGATCACTTCCAGCGGAATCATCCTGAGTCTTCTTACCACCATACGACGAGGATCCAACATCATAATAAAATGGGTCCTGACCCCGTTTCTTTCAAGGTATTCAAAGAAAAATGCCGAGACATCCGCATTATAATTCCCTTTATTCTTCAGGACATCTTTTTTCCCGCCGTCAAATGCTGTGATATCGTCACGGAATTCTACGATGAGTTTTCCTTTAATACTGGTAGTGTATACCGATTTTGCCTTGCCTTTATAGAGGAGGTCTTTCTGCTTCACGATCCACTGCTCCTTGCCTGTACTGTTTGTGCGAGCCGGTTTATTAGAGGTTGCAAATCAGGATGATACCATCCTCTCGTTATGTACTGCGGATAGATGCAGAGCCGTTCGCGGAGATGTGCTTCACCGATGATCTTTTTGAGTTCTTCTACCGCCGGCCACGGGTGTTCAGGGTTAACATAGTCAATGGTGAGTGGTGAGACACCCCCGAGGTCGTCTACGCCACAGGTGATGAGTCGTGTGACATCGATAAGATTTGGGGGGATCTGGATAGCGATATCCTCCGGAAGGATACTGCGTGCCAACCGGATGGTGGCGCATATCTCATCAGTGCCCGGCACCGGGGAGTGTGCCATGGGTGTCCCCGGTTTGGGACAAAAATTCTGGATAATGATCTCCTGGATATGCCCGTATCTTTTATGAAGATCCCGGATCGCAAGGAGGGATTCTTCCCGGTCCTTTATGGTCTCACCAACTCCGAGCAGGAGACCGGTGGTGAAAGGTATTCTGAGTTTTCCGGCATCCTCAATCATGGCTAACCGGACACCCGGTTCCTTTCCTTTTGACCCGGCATGCGCAGGGATATGTGCGGTTGTTTCCAGCATTAGTCCCATGCTTGCATTCACTTCACGTAATCGATCCATCTCATCATAGGTGAGGATACCTGCATTTGTATGCGGGAGAATACCCTGGGCAATACTCTTCCGGCACATGGCCTCGCAATAATCAAGGATGGTTGTGTAACCGATCCGGTTAAGATATCCAAGGAAACCCGGCTCTTCCTCCGGACGCTCACCGAACGTAAATAGTGCTTCAGTACAACCAAGTGCTGCCCCATTACGGAGTGTCCTTTCTACATCCCCAGGGACCATGAGACACCCCTCATGGACAGGAGTACGAAAGCAGCAGTACCTGCAGCGGTTCCGGCAGACTGTTGTAAGGGGAAGAAATACATTTCGCGAGAAGGTGATAATGCGGTGCTGCATGAGAAAAGGTAATCCCCTCATCTATTGAAAGTTAATCATATGACCGGCAACTCCGGAACATCTTTATAATGGAGACTAATAAGAGAACAGCCGATTCTCAGTATACCACATTAATATCAGCATCTTTTTTTTATCCCACTGCATATCCGGTATGAAATGTGCCCGCATGTCTTTATTCCGTTTAAACCTGTTAACCCGAAGACCCGGCTCTCATGTGTACTGAACCAGGAAGAGAGGGAATTTTTTGCCCGTGCGATGCTTGCGGATGTGGTATTCGCGGTAAGAGACGTGAACTGCAGTCCGGTGGTAGTGGGCTCTGAATTATTCGATAGCGAGGATATCCAGATTACCGTTACGGATTCTGACCTCAACCAGACACTCAATTCACTATTACCCCAGGCCGTGGGAGAAATTCTGATCGTCATGGCTGACCTCCCGCTCGTGGATGGAGCGTCCCTTAAACGGGTTCTTGCCACCGGAAAGGACATGGCGATTGTGCCCGGGCGGGGCGGGGGTACAAATGTCATCTACCTCAAAGAACCTGCCCGGTTTCATGTCGATTATTATGGAACGAGTTTTCTCAAACATGTAAAAATTGCCGGGGAGGCAGGGCTTTCATACGAAGTGATCGATTCGTTCAGGCTGCATACTGATATCGATGAGAAGGAGGATCTTGTCGAACTTTTAATTCACGGGACCGGCAAAAGCAGGGCTTATCTCGAAGAACTCGGTTTTACGCTGTCTGTGGAAAAAGGGCGGGTTGGCGTTGAAAGGAAGATCCGCCAGGATGCTGCTTCTCCGTAAGGGAGATCTTTTTCATGAATGAAGTCTGACGGGCAGACGTAGCACGTTCAATAGCGAGAGCCGCGAATAAACAGGGGTAAGGTGGAACCCAGGAAAATTCACACGACCGTTTAATGCCTGGATTATTCGATTATACTGTTTCTTTTCTGTAACAAGCCCATGAACAGACACTCATCTGCTGATATGGTTTCGATGCCGGTCTGATCTCCAATGGGCATTCCCAATCCCCGGATTATAACTCCCGGAGTGCTCTCATCTGCCTCGCCCATGACAAGTTCTGCAGCGGAAGTGATATTGTCTGCGACGGCACGCTTTGTCACTTCAAGTTTCCTCCCAAACAGGTCAATTCTGCCCCGGTCATCGATTACTGAAGTAATGCCCGCAGCACCGATTGCAACACCACTGCACCCTCGACGCATGGCATGAGTACGGCTGTCAGCAATAATAACACCGATCGTGACGTTACACCGGTCTTCGATGATTTTTTTGATGGAAAGAGCGCTGTGATCCGGATCTTGGGGAAGTGGCGTAACGCAGCCCAGCGGAGCATTCGATGCATCCACCCCGGCATTTGGGAGGAGTGTACCATTTTTCATGCACAAAAGAAATCCGGGTATCCCCCCTACAACGGAATCGGTCTCCTGTAATACGACTTCGACGATCCGGGGGTCCATCTGGTATTGTGCCGCAAGTTTCTCTGCCCAACCGGACGGAGTGATAGTTGAAAGTGGTATGATATTACCTTCTGACGTTGCCACAGCGGTTTCGGCGAGCACGAGGATGTCCCCGTCATTGAAACCGCCACATGCCCGATGAGCTGATGCAATCATACAATCCGCAACAGAGTCTCCGCTCCTGATCAATCCGGTCGAGAGCCCGATAACGGTAAATGAACTATTCATTGCTTTTTTCCATACGTTCGTAAACCTGTATCACATCAAGGGTTTCTGCCACATCATGCGTCCGGACAACGGATGCACCTTTCTTTAGCAGGAACAACGTCAGTGCAAGGGTTCCTGCAAGACGATCACCAGGCTCCCGGTTAAGAAGATCCCCGATAAAAGTCTTGCGGGACACTGCTGCAAGGAGCGGGCGTTCATATCTTTTAAAATCCGAGAAATGCCGGCAGAGAGTCCAGTCATCTTCCACAGACCTGAACGGGGTCCAGATTCCGATACCGGGATCAAGGACATAGTTTTTGATACCCGATATTTTGCACCGTTCTACTACGTTAGAAATCGTCGCAAGGGTTGCGTCCAGTCCAACGGCATCACCAGGCTGATTATTTGATGCCATGAGAAATGCAGGAAGCCCCGATGCGGCAAGTTGTTGTGCATATACCGTAGAAGAGAGTCCGGATATATCGTTAACTGCATGGATCTCATGCTTCAAGCATACTTCGAGCACCCCGGGATTCATAGTATCCACCGAAACGGTGATCCCGCTCCCGTCAAGTTCTTTGAGGGCTTCATCGATCCGTGACGCCTCGGCAGCTCCGCTGATTGCCTGAACATTCGGAGCTGTACTTCGTGAACCGATATCTATCAGATCTGCTCCCTGTTCTATCATACCGACGGCCGTTTTATGAACAAAATCGATCGGGATATATGAATTGGCATAGAAAGACTCGGGGCTGCAGTTGATCACGCCCATCAGGCGGACTGGCGCATCCCCTCCGATTGCCAGTTTATTTACCACACACTGTTGCATGATCTCACGTTCGCTGCCTTGTAAGTATTCTCCATAAGGGTCGCAATGGTCATCGGTCCCACACCGCAAGGTACCGGGGTGATCGCCGAGGCAACCTGCTGCACCTGCTCAAAGTCGACATCCCCGGTCAGCTTCCCGTTTACCTTGTTGATGCCCACGTCAATGACAACAGCACCAGGTCGGACCATCTCCCGTGTGATGTAGTGGGCTTTTCCGATTGCGGAGACGAGAATATCTGCATGCCGTAGTTCCTCAGGCAGGTTCTTTGTTTTGCTGTGGCAGACAGTGACTGTTGCATCCGCATTTGTGAGCAGTGCTGCCATCGGACGGCCCACATCAATACTTCGCCCGACTACAACCGCCCGGGTTCCCGCAACTTCAATCTTGTATTCAAGAAGGAGTGTCATGATCCCTTTTGGCGTGCAGGGTACTAACCGGGGTCTGCCGGAAAAGAGCAGTCCGAGGTTGAACGGGTGAAACCCGTCTACATCCTTTTCAGGAGACATTGCGGCGATTACCTTCGCCGTATCAACCTGCTTTGGAAGAGGGAGCTGTATAAGGATACCATTGATGTCTGCATCGTTATTCAGCTGTATTACCGTCTGGAGTACCTGTTCGGTTGTTACATCTCCGGCGAGCTCCATTCCCACCGATCCGATACCCGTCTTCTCACAGGCGCGGTGTTTCATCCTGATATACATCTGCGAAGCCGGATCGTTGCCGACAATCACGGTAGCCAGCCGTGGGTAAAGCCCGGAATCCTCGATCTCCTCTTTGAGGATCTCCAGCCGCATATCTGCGATCTTTTTTCCGTCAAGGATCGTGGCCATCGGAGTGTCCTGGTTTTTCGTTATTCGGGATGCAGGGTGAACCTGCATGCCATCATGGTGACATTTGTATGCACATCCCTGATAACCGCTTCGTTATGGATATCCTTCAGTATCCTCGCGATCCAGGTACCGATCTGGCGCATTTCCACTTCTTTCATGCCACGGGAGGTGACTGCGGGCGTGCCGATCCGCAGCCCGCTTGTTATGAACGGGCTTTTGGTCTCATTGGGAATCGTGTTTTTATTCACCGTGATGCCGGCTTTACCGAGGGCAATTTCTGCTTCAAGACCGGTGATACCCTGTTCTGTCAGGTCCAGGAGCATAAGGTGGTTATCTGTGCCTCCCGAAACCAGCCGCAGTCCGTTGTCGGTCAGTGTGTCGGCAAGTACTTTGGCATTTTTCACGATCTGTCTGCTGTATTCCCTGAACGATGGTTTGAGAGCCTCTTCAAAACATACCGCTTTTGCCGCTATCGTGTTCATAAGCGGACCCCCCTGCATGCCCGGAAACACCGCCTTGTCAATCGCCTGTGCATATTCGTTGTTACACATGATCGCTCCCCCCCGGGGACCCCGGAGTGTCTTATGGGTCGTGGTCGTAGTGAAATTCACGACCCCGACCGAATTCGGGTGGAGTCCAGTTGCGCAGAGTCCTGCAATATGGGCTATATCTGCCATGCAGTATGCCCCCACACTGTCGGCAATCTCCTGAAATGCCTTAAAATCGATGATCCTGGGATATGCAGAAGCACCACAGACGATGATCTGGGGTTTTTCCTTTCGGGCCATCTCTTCGATTATACCGTAATCCAGCATCTCTGTCTTCGGGTCAACACCGTACTGGGCGACCTGGTAAAATTTACCGGTGAAACTGACGGGAGAACCATGCGAGAGATGCCCGCCCTGGTTCAGTTTCATGCTCAGAATCTTCTCTCCCAGCTTCATGAACGCAAAATACACTGCCATGTTTGCCTGGGTTCCCGAATGCGGCTGGACATTCGCATGCTCGGCTCCGAACAATGTCTTCAGCCGATCACGGGCAAGGTTCTCTGCCATATCATGGAACTCACAGCCCCCATAATATCTCTTTCCGGGGTAACCCTCGGCATATTTGTTGGTCATAATTGACCCTATCGCTTCGAGCACAGCATACGAAACCAGATTTTCAGAGGCGATCAGTTCAAGCCCGTTCTGCTGGCGGAGCCGCTCCTTCTCGATTATATCTGCTATTTCTGGATCAGTTTTAGACAGATAGGACATATGGAGAATGATTCGTTTCAATCAGGTAATACCTTTTCCGGGACTGGCGAACGTGTCGGCAGATTTTACAGATATGATTGATTTTTCCGGGAATATTGTCTTAAAAGGACGCATGGAAACCCGGGCATCGCTTTTTTTTATATTCACGCTCGTATGATGAATCTTTTTAAAATAAAGCACAAACCTTTTTTCCTTATCCGGCGACCACTATTATTATTTATAGAGAGCGCCGCACAGTACAGGGTATAATCAGGGCGCCAACCGATGCAAAGATCAGAAATCTTGAGCATGAATGCGACTGTGAGGAGAAACTGATACCGATGATGGAAATTTCAGGAACCGGAGCTGCAACTGAAGAGCGAATTGTAACGATTGAAAAGAAGTTGAGGGATATGGAAGCACTGGTCAAGGGGCTTACCCAGGAGCTGCTTGACCTCAAGTCTGTTGCCATGAAAATGTCAAAACAGACCGAAGAGCGCAGCAGGGCGGAGCTCAAACGGGTGCAGCCTGGCGTGCCGGGAGCACAACCGCAGCCTGCCACACCGGGTGGATCTACCGGGTCTTCAAGCACGGTGGTCATGCGGAAGGCTGCAAAACCGTCCGACGCTCCTGCAGCGCCTCCTGAACCGGCAATGGACATGATCATGCAGTCAGACGGGACCATGAAACTGGAACCCCGCAGGGGAGATAAAAACTATATCGTTGCATCGGCCGGATACGGACGTAACAAAAAGGGAACATCTCTCAAAGGCAAACAAAGCGATCTTATCTACGCCGCAGAGGAAGACAAAAAAGATCCTGCAAAGAAGTAAGGAGCCGGATCTTTGCATATCACAGAACTGGAGATTGATAATTTCAAGTCTTTTTCGAAGAAGACAAAAATTCCCTTTTTAGAGGGTTTTACCGTCATATCAGGGCCTAATGGTTCGGGTAAAAGCAATATAATTGATTCTATTCTTTTCGTGCTAGCCCTATCGAGTTCCCGTAATCTGCGGGCCGAGAAACTTACCGATCTCATCAACCTCAATTCCGGCAGGAACACAGCAGAGGTTGCGCTCGAATTTTCAGACGGAACGAAGATCCGGAGAAGAATAAAACGAACCGGCAACGGGTATTACAGCTATAATTACCTGAACGAACGGCTCTGCAAGCAGAGCGATATTGTCGATCATCTCTCGAGGCATGGGATAAAACCTCATGGTTATAATGTCGTGATGCAGGGGGATGTAACCCGCATCATGGAGATGAGCGACTTTGAGCGGCGCAAGATCATCGATGAGATCGCCGGGGTTTCGGAGTTTGACATAAAAAAACAACAGTCTCTCTCAGAACTGGATATTGTGAGGGAACGGATAGAGCGGGAAGAACTTCTCCTTATCGAGCTGACCAAAAGGGTAAATGAACTCAAACGCGAACGCGAACATGCTCTCGAATACCAGAAATGGCAGAAGGACCTTGTATATTTCCAGAACTGCCGTGCTGCGGCCCAGCTCCATGACCGTGAGAAGGAACTGACCTCACTTCAGCGATCGACCGAGGAACATACAATCCAGCTCACCCGTATCGCTGCCGACCGGGGTCTTGAAGAGAATGAGCTCTCCTACCTGAGGGCAGATCTGTCAGATATCGATGACCTGATTAATAAGAAGAGCGGGTCTGACTATCTCAAGCTCATCGCGGAACTCGAAGAAGCAAAAGGTGGGATCAAGCTTGCCGAACAGACGATCGTGCGCCTGCGCAAAGACAAGGAAGCCAATCTTGAGGCAATTAACCGTGTCTATATGGATACCAAACGGGCCGAGGCCCGGGTTGCTGAGTGTACCGATCAGATCCGCACGCTGTCTATTGACCGTACAAACATCGCGATGGAGGTTGCGGGAGCCAGAGCCCAGCTTGAAAAGTTCGAGACCGAGATCCGGCAGCACGGGGAGGATACCGAGGGTGCCCGTGAACAACTGTTTGCCCTTCTCAAGGATATTGAGGAGGAGAAAGGGCGGCGATCGGAGATACTTCACCAGCAGGACATGTTGATCGAGAAGAGCAGGATGCGCACTACGGAACTTGAACGCCTTACCCTCCTTCTCAGCCAGCTCGACGAAGAGTTTGCTGCCAAACAGTCGCAGCTCACCGACAGCGAGAAGAGTTCATCCGATCTTATCAGAGGAAAAAAAGATCTCGATCGTACGCTCTCGGAACTGGAGGGTTCAATGTTTGCCCAGCGGTCCTCACTGGAACGTCTTCGTACGGAGATCCGGGAAAACGAGCAGGACGTGTTTCGTCTTGAGGCGGCGCAGCAGGCACGGGGGGAATCCGGGGGGAGGGCACTTGAGGCGGTTATGGCCATGGAGCATGTCCACGGGACGATTGCGGATCTTGGAAAGGCACCTGCCGAGTATGCAATTGCCCTCAACATTGCTGCGGGGAACAAGCTCCAGTTTGTCATATGTGATGATGACCAGGTGGCATCGGATGCAATCCGGCACTTGAAGGAAGAACGTCTCGGGCGTGTTACGTTCCTGCCGCTCAATAAATTAAAACCTCCGGCCCTTCCTTCCCTGAAAGAACCGGGTGTTATCGATTATGCGGTGAATCTGGTCGCGTATGATCCCCGGTATGACCGTGCATTTGGGGTTGCGCTCGGGGCGACCGTTGTTGTTGATACTCTTGAACGGGCGCGTAAACTGATTGGAAAGTACCGCATGGTTACCCTTGAAGGGGAACTGCTGGACAGATCCGGAGCGATGACAGGCGGTGCGACGAAAAAGCCGTCCGGCCGGGGTTTCGGTGCCGCAGTCGATGATGAAATCATCCGTACTCGTGCACATCTTGGAGAACTTCAGGCAGAAGCGGCAACCCTTGAATCGGGGATTAAAAGGATCACAGCTGAAGTGGATGTCCAGCGGGCAACACGTAACGAGATCGACCAGAAGATCGCACGTTTTGGCATGTTCACCGAGGAATTTTCCCGCAGGTTCGACGCGATCTCAGTCGAAAAGCAGACCATTGATGTGGCTGTTGCCCGGCAGCAGGAAGAGACCAGAAACGGTGCTGCCGAACTGACTGCGCTCGAAACCAGTCTCGACAAAACCACCGGGACGATCAATGAAATCAGCGCCCGGATCGAAGAGATCAAGAAACGGCTGGACGATACCAATATTCCGGTACTCACCGAACAAATAGAGAAGAAGAGAAAGGAGATCGAAGAGTCGGAGCGCCGCCAGAGAAACAAGGAGGGGGATATTAACGATGCCCAGCGGGAGCGGCAGCACTTCAATGCCCGGCTCGTGGAACTGGCAGAAGACCGTAAACGGCAGGACGAACGCAACCAGCAGATTGATACCGAGATTGCAGGATCAAACGAACAGATCTCAGCCCACAAATCACAGATTGCGGCGCTTGAGGAACGGCAGAAGGAATTTTCCGGCTTCCTCGACGAATTACGCACCAAACGGGCAGAAGCCTCACAGCATATTCAGGAATCTGAACTGAAAATTATGAAGTTCGATGCCGAACGAGAGCGGATAACTGTACTATCAGGTGCGATCGAGGAACGCGCCCGGACTCTTGGCGTTGAAGTTGATATACTCAGACGGCAGGTGGGGGATATGGATACCAACCTGTCGCTTTCCGAGATCGAAGGGAAGATCGCAGAGGCGGATGGGGCTCTGCGGAAGATCGGAGCGGTGAATATGCTCGCGATCGAGGAGTACGAGAAAGTACAGCGGCAGGTTGAGGAACGAACGGAGAGAAAAGACATCCTGTCCCGTGAACGGGCAACTCTTATCGAGCGGATAGAGAAATTTGAGCAGATGAAGTTCGAAGCATTCACCACTGCTTTCCGTGCGATTGATGCAAATTTCCGGGAGGTATTTGCCCGGCTCACGAGCGGGAGCGGGCACCTTATCCTCGAGAATGAGGAAGACCCGTTCGCCGGTGGCATGACATTTGCCGTGCAACCCCGCGACAAGAAAGTACACCTCCTGTCTTCGCTGTCGGGCGGTGAAAAATCACTTACTACCCTCGCGTTCATATTCTCCATCCAGAGGTATATCCCTGCCCCCTTCTACGCATTCGATGAAGTGGATATGTCCCTTGACGGATCTAATGTCGAACGTATCTCTTCTATGATAACAGAGCTCTCCCCTCAGTCACAGTTTGTCATCGTCTCCCTGCGTAAACCCATGATTGATGCCGCAGAACGGATCATGGGAGTTACCCTGCGGCCGGATAAGAGCACGCTCGTCACCGGAGTAAAGGCACATGGCTGATCCGGCAGGAAAGGAACCCGGACAAAATTCCCCCCGGACCTCTCAACAACCAAATGGATCACCTTCAGGTGAGGATATCGGTAAAAATGAGCTCATCGGATCAGCAGAAGAATATCCGGTATCTGAAATGACCGAATCGGTGGATCCGGCCGACCAGGACAGAGTTGAAGACCCGGTTGAGATCCTTGTCGGCCTTGCAGAACGCGGGGAGATCGATCCATGGAATATTGACATTATTGAAGTAACTGATCGGTTCCTGACCGAACTGGAACGGCGGCGGCAGCTCAACCTCCAGGTCTCGGGGAGGACACTCTTTTATGCAGCCACACTTCTGAGGATGAAGTCAGAGCATCTTTCCCTCCAGTCAGATCCTGAAGAAGGGGACCCGGATGAGGATGATGAATCGTTCGGTGAAAACTTTGACTTGGAACTCGATTCTGAAATTGATTTCCAGAGCAGGCTGGGACCTATCGAGCGGCTTGAACACGAGATACAACGCCGGCTTGACCGGAAGAATATGCGAAAGAGCCCGGTCACGCTCTTTGAATTGATCATCGAACTCAAAAACATCGAAAAAGAGGAGCGCAGGCGTCGCCGTTTGTCAGATGCAGGGGATGATCTCATCTACGCCGAGGACGTTGTGGGCATCGCACATGATGAAGGCTACCAGGAATCGGCTATGATGGTTCTTGAAGAATGCCTTGACTGCATTGAGCTTGAAAAAGAGATGACGCTCCTGGAGCTCTGCCAGAAGCTGGGCTGGGGTATACCGGAGGTGTACATCCCTCTGCTTTTTTTAGCGCTGGAAGGCCGGTGTTCCCTGCGACAGGAAGAGTTCTTCGGTGATGTGTATGTGCAGATCTGCCGTGCGGAAGGGGAAAATGGATAGTAAAGGCATATCACCTTTGGATTAAAACGGAATGCACTGATGGGAGTCGGGGAATTTCTAAAGCCTGACAAAAAAAAGATTGGCGTTGCTATAGCAACTGCCCTGATATATTTCAATACATACCTCGTATTGAGGTTTCAACTCTGCATATCAGGTAATACCGCCTGTATCTTTGCATGGTCATTTCCAGCACTTCTTTCTTTTTTTCTTCTTGAACTATATTACATGCTCTGGGCGATGCTGTTCTATCCCTTCGCGTGTTCTATCGTCACCCTATACGAGGCCAGGACTGATATCCGATCCATGAAAAACAAAACCGCGGTGATAGTCGGACTCATTTTTTTCAATCCGTTTGTTATCGTCATGCTTGTCACCCAGACATCTGTCTGGATATTATTTGGTTGATCATGGTTTCCCGACAGGATGCTGGACGGGCGGTGAGGCCCGCGGCAGGAAGAGTTCTTCGGCGATGTCTACGTGCGGGTGTGCCGGGTACTGGAGGAAGCCATCCCAGAAGTTCTCGCTGAATAAAAAAGAGCACGGCAATTCCGTGTTCCCTCAGCGGGATCTATTTTAGAGCCGGTACCCCCTCTGCCCATCGCTCAACCCGCTGGCGGATCGCCTCATCACTGCAGGATGACAATGTCACCCGGTCCCGGGTGATACTCAGGAAGTACATCCCTCCTTCCGGATCATGGCACTTTAGTGTGACGGAGAAGAGGTCGGCAGCGGGAATATGCCGGACTTTCCCGCTGTGCGCCGCGACGTTTGCCATGTTCGAGATCACAGCGGCGATACCATTCTCATATCCTTCGATGGAATTGTACATGTCCAGCCCATGGCCGATCCGCTTTCCGTTTTTGTTTTTGTATACGAATTTCGCGGTATACATCTCCCGCACCTTCATAACTGGCGGATGGTTCTTCTTTACACTCATATAGGATGTACACCCGAGAGGATTTTTCTGAATGAGCAACTGGACGATGGCGTCGAATGCTGTTACATTCGGGAATGGGTTTTTCAGATATCTGACAGCACTCTTTGTTCCGTTTTTTTGGTTGAAAATTGCCATAGTTACCTAAATTGATTGCAGCAAAGCCTCATTTCCGGCGACGACACGATTTCATTGTGTAATGATGCCCTGAGATCAATTCCAGCGGGGATAATAGGTGGAGGTACATGTGCGTTCTATCATGGACTGTTGAGGGGTGCCGATAAATCCTTGGTGGTCACGTTGGGTAGGAGAGGGGGGTCGGGCGGGGGAAACATATCACTCGCACTGCTTTTGCAGTTAATCCATCATTCCAGTTCTCCCGGACGTTTCACCGTTGAAATGTTATATAGGACAGATCATCGCAGTGAGACTGCGTATGTATTTGGAAGGTTCAGTTAAAAAAATTGGTCCGACCCCCACAATCCTTTTCACTTCCGGTACTTTTTTTATGCGCTTTTTCGGGAAAATTATGATGATAGCATTTCATAATATCTTGTTCAGGATTGCCAAATTGTTGAAGGGGGGTCGGATACACAAAAATGGTATAAGATACCCTGGAAGCAATGCGGCAAGTTCCCATGGACCTAGGGTCACGCTGATAAAAAGTGTGCGACATTGAGCCACCTCACCCGCTCCCAACCCTCAACATTTACCGGTAATGTCGAACTATGAATTTTTCCTGGACCGCGCTCTTACCAATTTCCAAAAGAAATCGCTATTTATGGGGACTTAATCAGATCCGCCCAATCGGATCGGAAAAATTCCCGGGAAATGCCAAAATCATTCCGGTTGAAAAGTTCAGGAGCCATTTCTGCTCTATCCGGTTCAGATATAATTCATGGCATCTAGATCCAGCAGGGAAACAGGGAGCACCTGGGAGATAATGTTTAAGTGCTTGAATATCCAATTATATGATCCACAAGATCTGATGACGAACCGACGAAAAACCATGCAAAGCGTGGTGTCGGTTCCGAAATAAAAAGTGTGCAGGTAACAAGGTATATATAATCCTGTAACCTACACTATAGGCCTGTGTTTAATCAGAAAAACACGACGATAAATCAATATTCCAATTACTTTTGATGGAGATCCAACGATATCCGGCATGACCGGAGTTGGTTCTGACGTTGATACTGGCAATGCGGAAATTTGTTTAGTAACCGCTAATTCCTTAAAACAGTTCAGTAACTAAAGTGTGCGTACATTGTACAATTAAAATTCTGGTTGATCCTGCCAGAGGCCACTGCTATCGGAGTTCGATTAAGCCATGCGAGTCGAGAGGTGCAAGACCTCGGCATACTGCTCAGTAACACGTGGACAACCTACCCTATGGAGGGGGATAACCCCGGGAAACTGGGGATAATACCCCATAGACTATGAATGCTGGAATGCTTTGTAGTTGAAAGGTCCGCCGCCATAGGATGGGTCTGCGGCCGATTAGGTTGTTGTTGGGGTAACGGCCCAACAAGCCTGTAATCGGTACGGGGTGTGGG